>UMCF01107239.1_pt1 | contig 49585 bp, 46 predicted proteins | sample 1964131 | NCBI WGS metagenome assembly UMCF01 (sample SAMEA4835958, study PRJEB28245) | human gut metagenome | biome: gut microbiome; material: fecal sample | place: Denmark | collected 2008
ATAGAATTATCTACTAAAGGTGAATATAATAATTTATATATGTATGATGATTATATTGTTGAAGAAATATTTCCTTTAAATACTAATTCTATTAATAATTTAACAAATAAGATTAATTATATAAAAAATACATATTTGAATAATAATAGTAATATATATTATACTATTATTCCTGATAAAAATTACTTTGTTAATAATGGTAATTTAAAACTTGATTATAATAAATTGCAAGATATGATGAAAAGTAATTTAACAAGTCTTAATTATATAAATATATTTGATAAATTAACACTTGATAATTATTATAAGACTGATACTCATTGGAAACAAGAAGATTTATTTAATGTTGCGAATACTATTGCTAATCAAATGAATTTTAATATAACTAATAACAATGTTATAAATACTGTTACTACTTTTAAGGGTAGTTATGCTGGTAGACTATCGGTAACTAAAGATATTGATACTATAAAAACTATATCTAATCCTTCTACCCTTAATAGTCGTGTGTATAATTATGAAACTAAAAAATATACACAAATATATGATTATGATAAAATAAAATCATTGGATAAATATGATATATATTTGTCAGGAGCATCTTCTATTATAGATATTGTTAATCCTACTTCAAATAGTAATAAAGAATTAATTGTTTTTCGTGATTCTTATGGCAGTAGTTTAATTCCTTTATTAATAGAGGGTTATAAGAGGATTACTGTTATTGATACCAGATATGTTTCTTCAAGAATTTTGCATAATTATATAAAATTTAATGATCAAGATATTCTTTTTATGTATAGTATATTAACTATAAATAACAGTTTTTCTATGAGATAATGAACATTTAAATTATATTATTTTATTTTCTTGGCAATGTTTAGTTATTTACCACATAAAATTATCATCAGCTTTAAATCCTATAAATCATTAGTTTTATATTTTCTCTTTTATATAGTAATTCTAATCATTTGTTGTATAATGTATGTGGGTGTTGTACTATGAGAAATAATAAAGAAAATCCATGGACGTTAAAAATATGTGATTTATTAAAGAAAGAATTGGATAATAATAAATATGAAGTGGCTTGTTTTGAGAAAATACCATATTCTGTTTTTATCAACAGTTATTCAGAAAATAATGCAAATATAGATATTATGAGATATGAAGTTGATTTGTTAATAAAAGAAAAAAGAGGTAACTGCTCTATTCCAAAATTGATTATAGAAAGTAAGTATGGTGAAATTACCACTCATGACACTATCACTTATAGTAATAAGGCAAAAGCACATAAAGATTTATATAGTGGTTTAAGGTATGGCTTAATGATAGGAAATAGTAATGAGTTTGGTGTTTCTCCTTAAAAAATGGAGCAGTTAAGTAAACATTTACTGATAAAAATAGTTTAGGCAAAACGTGTGTATGCAAACTAAAACCCTCAGTAAAAACTAAGGGTTTTATTAATTTTATCTATATTCCTTTAATTTAGGCATTTCTTTATATTTTTAATTTGTTTTGATAAATAGTCAATGCCAATAGCTGCCAGTATAAAGATAGCTACTCTAGGAGTATAAGTATATCTATTCATAGTTTCAATTAGTAAGTACACAACAAAGTATGCCGATAATAAAATAATAAATAGGTTTACTCTTTTATCATATTTGTTTTTTATTAAAGAGAAAAGACCAATTATAGCCAGAATGAAAACGACTATATATACTTGCTCATTTATGGCATTTAGATATTCATTTACCTTTTCTCCTGACATTTTCTTAGAAAAAATAGTTATATTTTCATTATTCAGATAATCATTTGACCAATATAAGTTGTTGTCAGCCCAAAATGTTTTAGCCTTAATGGCCATTAACTTGGAAAATTGAAGAGGATTTTTAATAGTTCTCTCCTTTATAACTTCTAGTTCTTGTTTTCGATTCATCAAATAAATCAAATCAGCTTCACTATAACGACCTCTACTCTCGTAGTTTGTTCCTAAGACAAATTTCCACAATGGATCTTGATTATTAAGACCATTTTTACTTAAATTAAATGTTTCAAAAGCAAAGGAACAACCTTTTGTAATGATAGTATAACTTAAGATTAAGACTAGAGATTTTAAGAAAATCGTTTTAAACTTTTCCGACTTATAACAGATACAAAGCAAATAGGCAATTATTGATAGGATGAAAATTATACCTTCTGGCCGCATAATATTTCCAATTCCAATTAAGGTGCCGGCTATTAAATATTTTATAATTGGTTTAGTTTTACAAAAGTCTTTCTTTATAATTAGGTATAGAGCCAAGAAGAAAAGAAAAGTTGGTACATGTTGATTGGTTAGAACTGTTGTTAGAAGGACTGGATGAAGATAAAACATGTATGCTAAACTGCTTGCTTTAGCAACTTTTTCATTTAATAAATCTTTTACTATTAAATAGATTAATACTGTTGTTCCGGACAAAGCTAAGCAGTTAACTATTTTCAAAAAGAAGACACTGTTGCATATTTTTAATAACATAGCTTGATAAAAGACATGCCCTACTTGATAACCCCACTTTATAAAATAGTCTAAATCGGTATAACTTAAATCCCCTACTCTTAATAATTTAGAGGCTTGATACATAACTAGAAAGTCGGACTCTATTGGTGGTTTGATTAACATAATTGCTAGAAGTTTGCTTAACATTGATAAAATAAATAGTACTAGGGAAAATTTGGGTACTTTTATTTTGAAAGATACAAATATGATAATTCCAAAAATTATTATGGTGTAGATATATTTTTCAGCAATTAGAAATAATAAAAATACTAGGCTCAAAGCCAAAAGTAAAAAAATTAATGGCCAAGTAGATATTTTTATTTTATTAAAAAAACTTTTCATATTTTTCCTTCTTTCTTAATAGTATTGTATCATGTGTTTTACTCTTAGACAAAATATATTAGATTTGCGATGGGATAGTGAAACATTAAATACTCTTGAATTTCTAAATTAAAATTAACACACTTAAAAAAATAATTTGAAAGCTATTTATATTTTTTTGGATTTGTAGTATAATTAAATTACATCTTATAAAGAGTGATGGAGGGACTAGCCCTGTGAAGTCACACCAACCTATTAATTTAGGTGGTAATGCTAGATCTATAAGGTAACTTTGAACACTCAAGAAACGAAAAGTTACTTGGGTGTTTTTTTATAAGATGTAGAGAGGAGGATACGGTAAATTTATTATAATTTTTCTACAAGATTTGAGAGGAAATATTACTAATTATATTTAAGGAGGTTTTTATGAAATTATATAGTAATGAAATAGTATTTAGAGGTCATCCAGATAAGGTATGTGATCAAATAAGTGATGCACTTTTGGATGAATGTTTTAGACAGGATAAGAATTCTAGATGTGGAATTGAGGTTATGGGAGGAAAAGGAAAAATATTTGTAACGGGCGAAGTTACTTCGAAGGCTAAACTTGACGTAGAAAAGACTGTAAAGAGAGTGTTAAAAGATGTTGGCTACAGTGACAAGTATGAAGTAATTGACAATTTAGGTAGACAGAGTGTGGACATTGCTCTTGGTACCAATGATGAAGTTGCTGGTGCTGGAGACAATGGTATGATGTTTGGGTATGCATGTAAAGATACAAAAGAACTACTACCTACCGCTATGGTTATTTTACAAAGGCTTAGTAAAGAATATGACAAACTTAGAAAAGAAGATAGTCGTTTCTTAGCTGATGGAAAAGCACAAATTACTGGTGTTTATAATGATGAAAATAAACTTTTAAAAATCAAAACTTTTACAGTATGTTATCAAAATACGGAAGAAGAAAGAGAGGCTACCGATAAGATAATTATTAATACTTGTAAAAAGATTGCTAAAGATTATGATGTTGAAATAGAAGAGTTTTTAATTAACCCAACTGGAAGATTTTGTATTGGAGGATTTGAAGGAGATGCAGGACTAACTGGTAGAAAGATTGTTGTTGATAGTTATCAATCTTTTGCTAATGTTGGAGGTGGAGCTTTTTCTGGAAAAGATCCTACAAAAGTTGATAGATCTGGAGCATATAAAGCAAGGGAACTTGCTAAAAGAATTGTCTTGTCTGATGATAAATATAAATGGTGTTTAATTCAATTATCTTATGCTATTGGAATAGATGAACCTTTAGCAATTTATATTAAAACGAATTTAGGAGAAGTAAAAGTTGATAAAGCTTTATATGAAGAATGTACTCCAAAAAATATAATTAGAGATTTAAACTTAAAAAATATTTGTTATGAGGATAAAGCTAAATTTGGGCATTTTGATAAGTAATTATTTGAGACAAACTACTGAGGTTTGTCTTTTTGATAGTTTTAGTTTTTATTTAGAAAGTGTTATACTTAATGTAGATAGGTTGTGATAATTATGGATAATGTTATGAAATTGCAGAAATTAATTGATGAGTCTAAAAATATTGTCTTTTTTGGAGGTGCGGGTGTTTCTACTGCTAGTGGGATAAAAGACTTTCGTGGAAAAAATGGACTTTATAAAAAAAACTCTTTAAATATAGATGGTATGCCTCCTGAATATATGCTAAGTAGTGCTTTATTTTATAGTAAGCCTGATGTTTTTTATGATTATTATAAAGAAAATATGAATTGTACTGAGGCTAAGCCTAATGTTGTACATAAGTATTTGGCAAAGTTAGAAAAAGATGGAAAACTTGCTGCTGTAGTAACTCAAAATATTGATGGACTCCATAAGAAAGCTGGTAGCCATAATGTGTTGGAAATACATGGTACAATATATAAAAATCATTGTATTGATTGTGGACGTGAGTATAAAGCTGATTATGTATTTAATAGTACTGGTGTACCAAAGTGTAGTTGTGGTGGCATTATAAAGCCAGACGTTACTTTATATGGAGAAATGTTGCCGGAATCATTTGAAGTTGCGGTTAAATATATTTATTGTGCTGATTTATTAATTGTTGCTGGTACGTCTCTTACAGTTGAGCCTGCGGCTAGTTTAGTAAAAATATTTGGTGGTAAAAACTTAGTAATAATAAATGACTCGCCTACTCCTTATGATGATATTGCCAGTTTAGTTATAAGAGATGATATGGTGGAGATCTTTAAGAAACTAAAATAGAATGACTTTTTTCAAACAAATGTTTTACTTTTTTGTGGTTTGTATGATATCATATTATTGGAGGAAGTAAAATGGATAAGGTTTATAATAAATTAGTAAGAGATAATATACCAGAAATCATTAGAAGAAATGGTGAAGAGCCAGTATGCCATGTATTGAGTGAAGATGAATATTGGGATGCCTTATTGAAAAAAGATGAAGAAGAACTAATTGAGGTAAAAGAGGCAGACTCTATTGAAGAGAGAAAAAAAGAACTTGCTGATAAGTTAGAACTCATTAGGGCAATGGCTGAGTTTAACGGATTTACTTTAGATGATATTATAAAAGAGGCAGAAACGAAAGCTAGTAAAAATGGGGCTTTTCAAAAGAGATTATTTTTAGAGAGAGTTGTTCCAAAAAAATAAAAGAAGAGTTACTACTACAGTTCATTTGAATGTAGAAGCACCCCTTCTTTTTTTACTTTCTTATCCTAAGATACCTTTAAAAACTCCAAGTGAAAGAATACCCATGATTATTCCAGCTAATATTACTCCACCCATTACGGCGATTACGCTCTTCTTGAAATCCATGTCTAGAATTGAAGCTGCTAATGTGCCAGTCCAAGCACCAGTTCCAGGAAGTGGAATTCCAACAAATAGGAATAAAGCCCAATATAAGCCTTTACCGGCTTTTTCTTGTAGTTTTTTTCCACCGGCTTCACCTTTTTTTAGACACCAAGTAAAAAACTTGCCAATGTATTTCTTGTCACAGCCCCACTCTAGGACACGACGAGCAAATAAATAAATTATTGGGACGGGTAACATATTACCTATTATTGCTATGACATATGATTGAAGAAGTGGTAGATTATAACCTATAGCGTAAGGAATTGCTCCACGTAATTCAATTAATGGTACCATTGATACTAAAAAAACTATTAAATACTTTTTTAACATAAAATAAATCACCTTTTATAATATTATCAAATTATATTAAATTTTGAAATGTTTTATGTTATTTTTTTCAATAAAAAGATATCTTTACATAAAATGTGAGTGCTTAATATTTCTGTTTATATTATAATAATTGTATGAAGGTGGTGTAATTTTGGAAAAGCTTACAGCGGCAATGCTTACGGATAAGGGAATTTGTCCTACTTGTTATGACAGAGAACATGATAATTGTTTATATGGAGATAATACAGAGATGATGTTATTTGAAAATGATAAGTTTGAATGTTTTTTATGTGGTAATCCTAGAGCAACTGGACATACGATTATTTCATCTAAAAAGCATTACAAAGATATGATGGAAATATCTGATGATTTATGTAGAGAGATTTTTGTGTTTGCTAAGGGAGCAATGAATATAATAAAGGATGTTTATGAAGCAGAGAGTGTTTATTTATGTACTATGTGTGATGGTCCGATGAATCATTTTCATGTACAGTTGATACCAAGATATAGTTTTGAAAAAAGAGGTTCTTTAAATTTTGTTAAAGAAAGATTTGAATATGTCAAAGATGAAGAGAAAATAGAAAAGTTAAGACGTTTATTAAATGATAATTAGTTACTTTGAAGTATAAAAAAAATAGTTGATAACTGCAAACAAAATCTTATATATATTTGAAATGTTAATAATTATGTTATGTGTTTGATTCGGAGTATTTCTTAACACTTGTGTTAGTAAAATACATGACTTTTTAAAGACATAAAATACTTTATATTATATAATTATTGTAGGTGATTAATTTGAACAATAGTGTTTTTGCAATTATAGAAATTGGAAGTAGTAATACTAAGACTCATGTATATGATAATGGGAAAGTTATATATAATGGGGTTATGACAATAGAATTTAAAAAGAATTATGCTATTGATAAGAAAATAGTAAAAGATGATTTAAATAAATTATATGAAATTATTGAGGAAGTTTTGGAATATACTAAAAATATTTATATTTTTGGTTGTAGTATTTTTAGACTTATTTCGGATGATGAGTTAAAAGAAATTAATGATACGTTGAGTGAAAAATATGGTTTAAAAATTAGAGTTGTTTCACAAGAAGAGGAAGCTTTGTATACAGCTTATGGGTGCTACAACGATATTGAATATAATGGTAACATTGGTATTTTTATTGGTGGCGGTGGTTCTGTTGAGTTGATCGTTGTTAATAATAAAGAAATTGTAGAAAAAAAGTATTTGAACTTTGGAGTTGTTGACATTACCAATAAGTTTGAAACATTGAAAGATGATATAGCGAAGTGTAGTTTTGAAGAAGTTACTTCTTATATAGATTCTTTAATTGGAGATTTGGAGATAAAATGTGATGTTTTGATACTTGCTGGTGGAGATCATCCTTTTTGGTATAATAGTGCTCATTATAAATTAAAAGAAAATATCTTATATAATAATGATAAACAAAAATATATGCTTGGTATTAGAACTAGTGATAAATATGATAGAGATTGTTTGAAGATTTCACTTGATGAGATAAAAAATAATAGTAATAATCCATTATGGTTTAATGGTGCTAGAGCTATGAAGATGCTTACTAATGTCATTGCACATAGAGTTCATGCAAAATATATTGTACCAACAAATATTAATATGGAAGATGGACTGGTTGATAAGATTGCAAATAAAGAAATAGGACAATAATTTACTGTGTAGATAGTTTTATGTAAATTGTTTACTTGTTTTAATGGTAAACTTGATATAATAATTTGTTGTATAGATAAATATGCCCTACTCATAATAATAAATGATATAATATATGAAGAAAAGATGGTTGAAAAACTATTTTAGAAGGAGTGTTTATATGGAATTTAGGGAATTAAGTGAAAAAGAATTTGTTTCATATTTAACTAAGAGTGAATTAGATAGTTTTATGCAATCTCCTAAAATGGATATAAAAGGAGTTTGTTCATACTATGTTGGAGTTTTAGATGGTAAGAAAGTTGTTGCTGCTGCTAGATTAACTTCTAGAAAGAATAGATTTGGATATAATTATTTTTATTCACCAAGAGGATTACTTCTTGATTATAAGAATGAAGAAGTATTAAGTTTTTTTACAAGTGAGATAAAAAAATTTATTAAAGAAAAAAAAGGATATGTATTACATATCGATCCAAATATCTTATGTAAAAGTAGAGATGCTAATGGTGAAGTTACTGATGAATATGATAATACTGATATAGTTGAAATACTAAAGAGACATGGTTATGTTCATGCTGGATATACAGTTGGATATGATACAAGATATCAAGTTAGATGGCAGTATGTAATAGATTTGGAAAATAAGACATTTGATGAAGTTGTTAAAGACTTTAAGCCTCATCATTTAAGCAAGATTAAGAAAGCAGAAAAGTTTGGTATTATTGTTAAAGATATTGAGTATGATGACTTACCTACTTTTAAAAAAATTACAGAACAGACAAGTAAGTTGATTGGTTTTTCAGATAGAAGTTTAGAATATTATCAGGAGATGTATAAATCTTTTGGTAAAGATGTTAGATTTTTGATTGCATATTTAGATGTTGTTAAGTATAAGAAACAGATTACAGAAGAATTAGATGGTTATAATAAAAAGTATGATAAATTCTATAATAAAGAGAATAATAGTGCTAAAGAAGTTAAGAAGAATATTGATGTACTTACTAATAGATTAAGTGAAATATCAAAGTATGATGAAGATATGATACCAATATCTGCTTCAATGTTTATGTTATATGGAGATGAAGTTATTTACTTATTTAGTGGTAATGTTGATAAGTATAATAATTTTTATGCACAATATTTAATTCAATGGATAATGATTAAATACGCGGTTGAAAATAAGTATAAAAAGTATAATTTCTATGGTATTAAAGGAGACTTTAGTACTGGTAAGAAAGCCGATGGAGTTTATGAATTTAAGAAGGGGTTTGGCGGTCATGTAGAAGAGTTAATTGGAGACTTCTACTTACCTATTAATTGGTTCTACTACTTTAATGAGTTAGTTAGAAAGATACGTAAATAGAGATAGAGGATTGTAACATATAGAGTTGGAGCTACAGTCCTTTTAATTTTGGTTTGAGCGAAGATTTTGATTTGATTTGGATCTTTTTTTGTGAGAATTTAATTTTGAATGAAGACTTTATTTTGATTGAGATTTTTATCTTGAGTGTATTCTTTTGTTGAGCCTTTTATTTTGATTCAAGCTTTTTTGAATGTATGTTTTGCCGTCTGGCTAATTATAAAAATGATAACGTTGCGTTTTGTAAACATTTTTAGGTTGACAGAAATCTTTTACTATGTTATCATGGTGGCAAGTCGAGTGAGTATGCATAAGATTTATCGAGCTGCATAGGGTATAGTCCTACACGAACAATAAAGTACGGAGTCACTTCATTTTTTGAAGTGATTTTTTGTTTGCTCGACTAGAATTAAACCTTTGGTTTTATGAGTACTTATGTCATATAATAGTTTTAGGAGACTAAAGGATAATAGAAAGGATGTGATTTATTTTATGGCAATAATTGAAGTAAAAAATCTATCAAAAAGCTTTAAAGTAAAAATTAAGGGTAAAGGTTTTAAAGGTAGTCTTAAATCCATGTTTAAGCCTCAATATAAACAAATAAAAGCCGTTAAAAATATAAGCTTTAAGGTAGATAAAGGAGAAATGATTGCTTTTATTGGGCCTAATGGAGCAGGAAAAAGTACAACTATTAAGATGTTAACAGGTATTCTTTATCCTGATAAAGGAGATATAAAAGTAATGGATATTGATCCACGAAAAGAAAGAAAGAAATTAGCTTATAATATTGGAACAGTATTTGGGCAAAAGGAACAATTATGGATGCATTTAACTCCATATGATAATTTTAAGTTTTTTGGAGCTATTTATGATATTCCAGAATTTGCTTTGGAAAAGAAAATTGAAGAGTTAAAACAAGTTTTTGAATTAGATGAATTTATTGATACGCCTGTTAGAAATTTAAGTTTAGGGCAAAGGATACGTTGTGAAATAGTCGCTTCCTTAATTCATGAACCTAGCGTGTTATTTTTAGATGAACCTACAATAGGTCTTGATCCAGTCGTTAAAGAAAATATCCGTACATTGATTAAACGAATGAATAAAGAATATAAAACGACAATATTTCTAACAAGTCATGATGTTTCAGATATAGAAAAGTTATGTAAGAGAGTTATCATTATCAATGATGGTAAGGTTGTGTTAGATGATACAATGGAAAATTTAAAATACCATTACTTAAATAAAAAAATTGTTGAAGTAAAAATGAGAGAAAAAGTAAATTTAGATGATGAAGATGGTCTAACAATTTTAAAAGACAAAGGATATAATTTAAAGATTGAAGTTGATACAACGAAAAGAAGTGTTACGGATGCTTTAAAGTTACTTAATCCTGATAATATTGTTGATATAAATATTTCTAATACACCACTTGAGGATATAATCAGTGATATTTATAAGAATGGTGAGAAAAGATGAAAAAATATTTCTTAATATATAAGTTTGAGTTGATGAGTAACTTACAATACATTCTTAATATTCTAGTGGGATTTGTAGGATTTTGTGTTTTGATGTTAATATTTTATAACTTATGGGGATATTTGTATGCTGATTCTACACAATTGATCAATGGTTATACTATGAGTCAAATGATTTGGTATGTTATTATTACGGAGATTTTATGGATGTCATTAGGAGGAAGAAAATTATGTAAAAAGATTGCTGATGATGTTCGAGGTGGAAATATTGCCTATAATATTAATAAACCTTATAACTATGTGTTGTATTCTGTTTTTAGTCATTTAGGTAACGTTACAATTAAGTTTGTTCTATTGGCAATAATTGGTTCATTCATTGGAGTTGTTTTTCTAAAGGGATTGCCAGATATAAGTGTTTTAGGAATACTACTTGTATTTATTACAATGGTACTAGCAACGCTTATAAGTACATTGTTGATAGCTTTTATCGGACTTATTTCCTTTTATATTGAAGATGCAAATCCATTGTATTGGGTATATAGTAAATTTATTTTGGTACTTGGAACGATATTTCCAATCGAGTATTTTCCTGCAAGTTTGCAGCCAATAATTTCTTATAGTCCTATTTATGTTGTTTCCTATGGACCAGCAAAGTTATTTGTAAACTTTAGTTTTAGTTTATGGTGCAGAGTTATTGGTGCACAGATTATTTACTTGGGACTTACATATTTATTGTGTTCGCTACTATACAAGAAAGGGGTGAAAAAGCTTAATGTTAACGGAGGTTAAAAATCAATTAAAGGTAAATTTCTTGTCTGTTAAATATGCGTTGATGAGAGAAATGTTAAATAAGACAACTTTTTTAATGAATGTTATTTTTATGATTCTTAATAATGCGTGTTTCATTGTACAGTGGATAATATTATTTTCGTTAAAAGATAACATTGGAGGATATGGGCTAAAGCAAGTATTACTTCTCTGGGGATTAACTTCAACAACATTTGGAATTTCACACTTTTTCTTTGAAAGTGCATATAAGTTGTCTGATACTATTAATACTGGAAAGTTGGATGCGTTTTTAGTACAGCCAAAGAATGTTTTGTTGACGGCAATAACTTCTACTATTTCAGCTTCAGCAATTGGGGATATATTATATGGCGTAATAATTGTATTTATATATGGATTTTCAGTAAGGGTATTCTTACTATTTGTATTGTTTGCGATTACAGGAAGTTTAATATTAACATCTATTGCGATAATACTTGGAAGTTTAAGTTTTTGGATTAATAAATCTGACTTTATAGCAGATACTGGCAATAATTTAATGACACAATTTTCTACATACCCAGATGGAATATTTAAAGGGGTTGTTAAAGTATTGTTGTATACATTAATACCAGTTGGATTAACTGTATATATACCAGTTTCTGTTATAGGAAAATTCAATGCATATTTGTTCTTATTAGTAATAGGAGTTACTGTTCTATTAGTAAGTCTTTCTTTCTTAATATTTTATAAAGGATTAAAAAGATATTCTTCAAGTAATTTGATGGTAGCAAGGGCATAAGTACAAAATTAAAACTTTGACTGTGTTGGGTCAAAGTTTTTTGTTGTGGGAGGATTTGGTTTCTTCAGGTGAGAAAAATAAAAGATGACTAAGTGGTGATTTTTTTTAGTATAAGTGGAAAAGCTTGTAAATTTGTGATTTAAATAGAAGAATGTGTTCTTTTGACAATTAGTTTTCTAATCCAATCAATAGGAATAACTGTTGCGGCTAAAAGAATGGTAATTTGAATTTCTTTTAAGGTGAGGCCAAAGGCTCTAAATAATTCTCCACCATAATAGATTAGATATAATTGAACTATAACGATTATTAAAGTTACGATTAGGAAAGCTTTATTTTTGAAGATGTTTGAGAGAATATTTATTCTAGTAGTTCTAGCATTGAAACTATTAAATATTCCCATAAATATAAATAAGGCAAAAAAAGCAGTCATAAAATATTTATCATTTGGATCATAACGATAAAAAGAACGAATAGTACTACTTGTTAAAAATATTATACATAGTATAGAAGAATAGATGCCAGTAAATAATATTTCTCCATACATGTATTTGTTGATGATAGGTTCTTCTTTTTTCTTAGGTCTTTCATTCATGTAGGACTTTAAAGCTGGTTCATATGAAAAGGCAATTCCAGCTAAAGTGTCCATTATCATATTTATCCATAACATTTGAACTATAGTTACTGGAGTTTCAATACCAATAAAGGGACCAATTATTGAAAGACCTACAGCACAAAGATTTATCGTTAATTGAAATATGATGAATTTTCTAATACTTTTAAATATTGTTCTACCAAACAGAATAGCATTAGCAATAGATAAGAAATTGTCATCTAAAATGACTATGTCACTTGCTTCTTTGCAAACTTCTGAACCTGATCCCATAGCAAAGCCAACATCGGCTTTTTTTAGAGCAGGAGCATCATTTACTCCGTCACCGGTCATACCAGTTACTAAGTTTAATTCTTCAGTTATTTTTACGAGGCGACTTTTATCTTGAGGAAGGCTCCTTGCGACTACTCGTAGATTTGGAATAATCTTTTTTAGTTCTGTGTCTGTGTAGGTTTCTAATTCTTGATGAGTTAAAACAATATCAGATTCGCTAGTTACTAGTTTTGTTTCTTTAGCAATACTTAAAGCAGTTTCTTTACTATCCCCCGTTATCATGACAGTTTGGATTCCGGCCTTTTTAACAAGTTCAATGCCTTCTATGGCATCTTTTCGGACTTCGTCTTTTAGGTAAATAATTCCTATTAAGGTTAGGCGACTTAGTTCTTCGTAATGATAATTGTCATTATAGGCTAAAAGAATGGCTCTAATTCCATTACTTGTTTTTGTTTTAATATCATTTATGAGAGTGTCTCTTTCTAGAAGTGTTCTTTTTTTACCATCTAGGGTTAAGTATGAAGTACAAAGTGGCAAGATTTTTTCGGGGGCACCTTTTATGAAATTAGTTGGCGTTTTTAGAGCTAGGACTGTTGATGAGTATTTTTTGGTACTGTCAAATGGGATTGTTTTTAGTTTTTTGATATTTTTTTCTACTGGTTTTTTGATAAATTTAAGAATGGCTCTATCAGTAATATTTCCGCCAACAATATTATTTTTATCATCATAATAGCTAGAGTTATTATAGATACAGGCATACTTTAAATAATTTGAAAATGTTTGGTAGTTTTGGAACTCTTTTTCAGAAATAAATTCTTTTTTTTCACCAGTTAGAATGCTTACTACTTCAAGTTGACCTTTGGTTAGAGTACCTGTTTTATCAGTAAATAAAATATTTAGGCTGCCAGCTGTTTCTATACCTACTAGTTTGCGTACTAAGACATTGCTTTTTAACATTTTTTTCATATTCGATGAGAGAACTAATGTTATCATCATAGGTAGTCCTTCCGGTACAGCAACTACTATTATTGTGACACTTAGTGTAAGAGCGTAAAGAATGTATTTAAACATTAGTGGGATATTAGTTACAGTAGTTATGATGTCTGCTAGAATAAAGCTATTTTGAACAACTATTTCTGAAAATAGATACGAGAAGCTGACTAGTGCGGCACTAATATAGCCAATAATACTGATGGTACTTGCTAGTTTTCGAAGGCGTATTTTTAGAGGACTGTCAGGTGTTATTTCTTGTAGTTCTTGGGTCATTTGTCCATAATAAGTACTATCCCCTACTTTTTTCACTTGCATTAAGGCTTCTTTGGAATAGACTACGGTTCCTCGATAAACTAAGTTATTTATATTTTGATTTTTAGTTACTTCGATGCTTTCACCATTAAGACTTGATTCGTCAACTTCTATCTCTCCTGAGATGATAATACCGTCAGCTGGAATTCTATCACCAGATTGTAGTATTACAATATCATTAACTACTATTTCGTCTATAGGTATTTCTAGAATTTTATTTTCTCTTTTTACTTTGCAGTTAATTTTTGATGATTCTTCTTGAAGCCTTTCGAAGGCAGATTCACTACCATATTCTGAAATTGATGAGATAAGAGATGCTACTAAGATTGCTACTACGATGCCAATTGTTTCAAACCAGTCAAAGTCATGAAATAAAAATATAGTTTTAATTGCTAGAGCTATAAGTAGAATTTTAATAATTGGATCAGCTAGAGTTTCTATAAAAAGTTTAAAAAAGCTATTTTTCTTTTTACTAGTAATTGCATTAGTTCCATATTTCTTCCTACTTGCTAAAACCTCTTCATTATTTAGTCCTGTATACATAATTTCCTCCTTGTTGAAATATATGATGAAGAAGTTGATTGTATGTATATGTGTTTATTTTAGACTTTTTTTGTGTGGGGAGACTTGATATTTTTTAGACTTTTTAGATATTTAATTTACATGTTTTTAAGATACATGATATAATTGTAGATAATAAGGGTTGTGATAGTGTGAGAAAAGTTGAATTACATTTACATTTTGATGGTTCAATAGATGTTCCATATACTAATCAGTTATTGGGTTATGATGCAAGTAGTGAACTAATTGATACGGACTCATCTAGTTTGGGTGAGTATTTGGAAAAATTTAAGTTACCTATAAAACTATTACAAGATTTAGATAATATAGAAATGTATGCTTACTTGCTTGCTAAGGCATTAGAAAAGGATGAAGTTATTTATGCAGAAGTTAGATTTTGTCCATTACTTCATATAGAGAAAAATAGTATTGATGATGTTGTTGCAGCTATGAAAAGAGGATTTACTAAGGTCAGTTATGTTAAAATTAATTTAATTTTTTGTATGATGAGAAATTTTAGTTTTGAGGAAAATTATAAAATAATCGAACTTACAAAGAGGTTTTTAGGTAAGGGTGTTGTTGGTATTGACTTAGCTGGAGATGAGGCAAAGTATAAGACTGGAGACTTTAAAGAACTTTTCGAAATTATTTCTAGAGAGGGGATTCCTTTTACTATTCATGCTGGTGAAGCTGATGGATATGATAGTGTTGTTGATGCTATATTATTTGGAGCTAGACGAATTGGTCATGGGATTAGAAGTATTGAGTCAGAAGCTGTTATGGGTAAGCTTTGCCGAGAAAAGATTGTGTTAGAAATTTGTCCTACTAGTAATATTAATACAAAGGCTGTTTTAAGTATGGAAATTCATCCTATAAAGAAATTGATGGACCATGATATCTTAGTTACAATTAATACGGATAACAGAACAGTTTCAAATACTACTTTAAATAAAGAGTATGAAGAGTTAGAGAAAGCTTTTAATTTTACAGAGGAAGATTTTGTTAGATTTAATTTGAACGCTATAGATTGTGCTTTTATTAGTGAGAGAGAAAAAGCTGAACTTAGAGTAAGACTTATAAATGGAAAATAAAGAATTCATTTTGTAGATTCAGGGGGTGTTTAGTTAAAACACGAGGATACAAGATGAATTTTTTTAGTCTTTTTTAGAATTGTGTGATAAACTAAGTAACTAGAGGTTTTCATAATTGTGTGGGGAGTTTGATGGTTTGAGACTTTTGTAATTATGTGATAATTGAATGACTAGAGGTTTTTTTATGAATGATATATTAAAAAAATGTAATTTATGTCCAAGAAATTGTGGCGTTAATAGATATGAAAGTGTCGGTTTTTGTAAAGCTGGTGCTAAGATTAAATTAGCTTATTATAGTTTGCATCAATGGGAAGAACCCGTTATTTCTGGAGATAATGGTTCTGGTACGGTATTTTTCTCACATTGTAATTTGAAGTGTATCTTTTGTCAGAATAAAAAGATAAGTACTGGTGGATATGGTAAGGAAATAACTAATGATAGATTTAAAGATATATTACTAGAACTTCAAGATAAAGGGGCACATAATATTAATTTAGTTACCCCTACTCATTATGTGCCGCAGATAGTAGAGGTTTTAAGTGAAATTAGAAATAAAGAGTTAACAATACCAGTTGTATATAATACTAGTAGTTATGAAAATGTTTCTACTATTAGATTATTAGATGGACTTGTTGATATATATTTGGCTGACTTGAAATATTTTGATGATAATTTAGGGTGCAAGTACTCAAACTGTAAAGATTATTTTGAGGGTGCTAGTTCGGCAATTGATGCTATGTATGAGCAAGTTGGTAAGTTTGAAATAGTAGATGGATTAATGAAAAAAGGTGTTATTGTTAGGGTGTTAGTATTACCAGGACACGTAGATGATAGTAAAAATATAATTAAGTATTTATATAATAAGTATAAAGATAATATAATTATTAGTATAATGAATCAGTATACTCCAATGGAAGTAATTGAAGAGTATCCTAATTTGAATAGAAAAATCACTGATGAAGAATATGATGATGTAATTGATTATGCTTGTTCTTTAGGCGTTGAAATGGCTTTTATTCAGGAAGGAGAAACTCAAGATAAGAGTTTTATTCCAGATTTTGACTTTAGTAATATTTAGTGGATGGATTAAGAATTGTTTATTATAATTGAAGTAGTATTGAAGATGATTTAGATTTGTGTTTAGATATTAAGAAAGGAGAATTTAAATGAAAGGTTTTAGAATAAATCCAGATAAAAAGTTGGTATCAGTTATAATGGAAGGATTAGAAAGAAAAGATGGGCACTGTCCTTGTCGCATTAATGTAGATGATACTACATTGTGTCCTTGTGATGAGTTTGTTAATGAGAAAATTTGTAAGTGTAAATTATATGTTCCTATTGAGAGTTGTGAAAAACATATAGAAGAAAAAGAAAATGCATAAGATGTAATAGTTAGTGTAAAAACAACTGAATTTTACTAGAAAATGCCCTTAATTGATAGAATTTATGGCATTTTTTATGATTTTGAACTTTTTTTAATAACTTCTATTTAATATTTTTCATTTTTATGGTATTATAAACGTATGTTTGGAGGTAATTATGAAGAAAATAAAATTATTTTTAGCAATTATAATGTGTTTATTTGCAATGCCATTAGCTGTTCTTGCAGATGAAGGTAGCGATGACAATGTAGAAGTTACTTCTGGAGAAACAGAGGTTCAAGAAGAAGATAATAGAGTTAAAATTTATTTCTTCCGTGGAGAAGGTTGTCCACATTGTGCTGATGCTGAGGAATTCTTTAATAGTATTGAAGAAGAATATGGTCAATATTATAAAATATTAGATTATGAAACTTGGTATAATAGTGATAACGCAGCTCTACTACAAAAAGTTGGTGAAGCTCGTAATGAAGAAATCAGTGGTGTTCCTTATATTTTGATTGGTGATAAGTCTTGGTCAGGATATGATGATTCATTTGCCGATGATATTAAAGATACTATTAAGTCTGAATATGAAAAAGCAGTTGCTGATAGATATGATATAGCTAATTATGTTGATTTTACTAATGCAGCTGGTAGTGTAACTGAAGCAGCTAAGAAATCTAATGATGCAATGGTATTAATAATTATATTACTTGCTGTTGCTGGTATCACTTATGGTGTTGTTGCAGCTAGAAAGAAAACAGTATAATTATAATAGAAGTTTAGAAAAGAGTCCTTATCGATGACTATCATCTTTAAGGATTCTTTTTTTGTACTTTTTATAGGCTATGTGGTTGTAATATTTTCTTTTTTATTGTTGACTTTCAGTTCAAAATAAAAAACTATGTTGTTACATAGTTTCGTTAAGTTATTGTTAAGATTTGCCTTTATTTTATTGAGATATTGTTAATGTCTGACCTACTGTTAGTAAATTTGATGTTAGATTGTTAGATGCTTTTATAGAATCTACTGATATATTGAATTGTTTTGCTATAGACCATAAGGTATCACCATTTTTTACTGTGTAAGTAAATTGATTTGAAGTATTGTTATCTTGAGAAGTTATTGGAATTCTTAGTTCATCCCCTATTTGAAGATTTACAGAAGATAGGTTGTTGAATGCTATTATGTCATTTACTGGTATGCCATATTTTTGAGATATTTTCCAAAGGCTATCTCCTCGTTGGACTGTGTATATTAAATATGGTGTTTCTGGCTCTTGGGGTTGTGTTGGAGTTGTCGGTATAGTTGGCTCTGTTGGAGTCGTTGTTGATGATGCTGGAATATAGATTTGTTGACCCGGTAGCAATGTGTTAGTAGTTAGATTGTTTAGAGTTTTTATAGCTTGGACTGTAGTTGAAAATCTGTTTGCTATTCCGTATAAAGTATCACCTTTTTCCACAGTATATGTGGATACGTCTGGATTTGTTTTTTCTGTAACAAGTAGAACTTGGCCTATTTGTAGGTTGTTGGAAGTTAAGTTGTTTAAAGATTTTAGTTTTTGAACTGTGGTTGAGAATTGGCTGGCTATGCTATATAATGTGTCGCCTCTTTTTACTGTGTAGTAACCTTCAACTATATCTGTTGTTGGAGGAGTATATGAAACGTTAGCGTAATCAGCAATGGCTTTTACAACTCCTTCTACGTAGTCAGTTAGATTGTTTTGTAGTTTAGAGGCGTCTTTAGCATTATCGATAAAGCCATATTCTACAAGTAGTGACTCTAAGTTACCAGTATCACGAATAATGAAGTAATAGTCCTTGTTTGGATTTTCTGGTAAACGACGTTGATATGCTTTCCTTTCTATTTGGCCTGCTGCCCCAATATTATCTAGAGCCATTTCAGCTAGAGTTGGGTCGTTTCGAAGGGCGTAGACTATTTCAGCACCTTCGCCACCTCCGGAAAGATTTTATGTGGTTAACAATTTTACCATCCTATTTTTTTGTTTAATTTATTTCTTCATAATTAGTTTTTATATCATCTAGCACCTTAAATTTATATTGAATTTCTATATTTCTATCTTTATCAATATAAATATTTTTTACTAAAGTTTTTATGAGTTCTCTATTAGGTTCATCTAAATTCAAAAGTGATTTTATTTGTTCTTCATGTTTAGCTATTTCTTTTGTATCTTCTTTAATCTGATTTTCTTCATTATCAATTTCATAAATTCTATAATTTAAAGCTGATATTTGTTTTTCAGTTTGTGCCGACATTCTTGTATAAGTATCAACACTTATTATTCCATTAAATTTATCATCATATAAAGCATCAGATTTTCTTTTTAATTCTTCAATCTCGTTTAATAATTGTTGCTTTTCTTTTCGCCTATCATTCTTTTCCTTTGCTCTATCTTGTAATACTCTTTCAGATAACTCTTTAATATTTAAACTATCTAAATATTTTTGACAAGTTGTTTTAATAACACTCATTATTTTTTCTTCTAACTTATCATAAGGAAAAAAATGTGGATAACATAAATGTCTTCTTGGATCTCTTGCATATTTATTACAATTAACACTCCAATATTTTCCATCCTTATAGTTTTTATTTTTTCTATAAAGAACACTTAAAGAATTTCCGCATTCTTTGCATACAAGTAGATTTTCTAATAATCTTTTTTCTCTATTACAATGAGTTGTTCTTACTCTAGCAGGAGCATTTTGTATTGATTCAAATACTGTTTTACTAACTAGAGGTTCATGAGTGTTTTCTACTATTATCCAAAACTCCTTTTCTAAAGCAACTTTCTTTTGAGATTTATAACTTAATTTTGTTTGAACATTTTGTACCATATCTCCTGTATACATTCTATTTTTTAATAATTTATTTACTGAAGATATTGTCCATACATTCACTTTTTGTCTTGAAGATGATTTAGTATTTTTATACATACTAGGACTTAATATCTTATTATCATTTAAGTATGATACTATATCACTTACTCCAATTCCAGAATGAGCCATTTTAAATATCTTTTTAACAACAGGGGCTACTTCTGGATCAGGTATTAAATGTCCTTTGTCAAGCGGATCTCTCATATATCCATAACATGGTTTACTACCTATAAATTTACCTTGTTCTTTTTTATTCTTTAAGATTGAACGAATCTTCTTAGAAGTATCTTTACTAGTCATATCATTAAACAAAGCTTTAAATGGAGCAATGTCATTATTAGCACTTTCCAAAAATGTATCAACTTGATCTAATATAGAAATATATCTAATTTTCTTTTGTGGAAAATATTGTTCTACATAATATCCACATTGTATATAATCTCTGCCTAATCTTGATAAGTCTTTTGTGATTACACAATTGATTCGACCACTTTCAATATCTTTTAATAATCTTTGAAAAGAAGGCCTATCAAAGTTAGTTCCTGTAAATCCATCATCTACATACTCATCAACCAAAGTAAATCCACTCATTTTTACATAATCCATCAATAGATTTCTTTGATTGATTATACTTTCACTCTCTGACTCATAAGTTTTATCTTCATCACTTTCTGATAATCTGATATATAAACCTACTCTATAAAAACTTGGTGCTTGTATTATATTGTTATACACTTACTACTCCTTCCAATGTGCATAACTTCAATAAGCAATATCATTATATCACAAACTTTTACTGCTTACTATTCTCTAACATCAATTTTAAGTACTCCTCTATTAAATCAACCAAGTTTTTATCTTTATCGAAAGTTTCAGTTATATTCACTAATCTACACCTCTCCTTTCAGTTTATGAAATAAGAACGACTATAAGACTTTATTATCAAAATTATGGCATAAAAAAATTAGTTATATTTCAAACTAATCTAGTAATAGAAAATATTATATTCTTTTAATCCATTTCGTTTTCGTTTAACATTTTGAAGTTCTAATTTATAAAATTCTAGTTTTTTTAAATAATCTTTACGGAAATAGTTTTCACTTAACCATTTAACACCTTCTTTAGAAATTATTACTTTACCATCTTTTAAATACTTAAATGATTGATTAGTTCTTTTCTCCATTCTATTAATTGCAACGCCAATAGCATTTTTACTTTTATTAAAATAACTTCTTAATTCATATAAAGATATATCATTATATTCAAATTCATTATGAGGAAAATTCAGCTCACCTTCTAATCTTAATATTTGTTTTCTAAAGAAATTTATTTCAGCATCTAAATAAAATAGAGTGTTATTGAAATAAACTTCTTCTATCCACCCCACAAGTTCTAATTTTAGATATACTACTCTTTCACCATTTTGAGCAAAATGTTCATCAATCCATCTTCCATTAGGATGTCTTCTTTTTAATCTTTTCACTAATCTCTTATACTGTTTCTCACTAATATTAAACTTCTGTAAAACACGCCACTTCTCCATTGATTTAAATTCCATATTTCTCCTTTCATTTCATACCACATTTTAGGTTACAATTAAATCCTATTTTGAGGTTACATACCCGTGTAATACAATATATCAAGCATGGTGTATACACACCTATCTAGCTTGTTAGGGAATATCCCTAAAACCCACCAATAGTCTCCGACAGTTTAAAAAAATTTAGATAAAAATCATCTCCTTCCAAAGAATAATTTTATAAAAAAGGACACAAAAAAAGAGAGATAAAAATCTCTCAAATAGTCCTTCTTTATAATTATCCTATATTAACATAATATCACATTTTTATAGGAACGTCAACGGCACGATTTTCATAAAATGCTTCACAATCCGTTATGAAATAAGGCTTGTTAAAGAAAAAATAATTTGCAAAAAACTTGCAAATTATTCTTTTATGTCTAACTTTCCTATATTATCATTTTACCATAAATTTATAGGACAGTCAACGGACATGATTTATATTGTTTTTAAATTTTATTAATTAATCTTTAAATAAGGATATTTATTTTTGATGTTTTCATGAAAATATTTGCCCTTACTACTTGCGTTAAGCAAATTTTCAAACTCCACAGCTGCACCCTTATATTCATAAATTCCACCACTATTAAACTTAATAACAAGATTATCTAATTTTTTTGCTATTGCAGCTATATCTGTAGATTGAACATACGTAAAATTCATAATACACCTCACTTTCATTTATTTATTTTTTCATATATATATGGTGAAAAATAATCAAATTTATATGGGTTTAAAGAAATAGTATACGAAGAATTCATATGAATAATATTGTTAAACTCATCACGTATAGATTCATCTTGAATTTCATCTCTAAAATAAAATATTTTTTCAAAATTTGTTAATTCAGATATATCAAAATCTTTCAATATATCATTTGGTATTTTCTCTAAATTAAAATTTAATTTATCATTTATTTTATTTATAATGTCATCTTCAGTAAATCCTTTTTCATTTAATTCCTCTATAATAGCGCTTTTATCAGTTCTATGTAAAATTGCAGAAAGATACTGATATATAATTTCATAATCACAATCAATACTCTTTTTATTTTCAGTTAAAATTCTCAAGTTAATTATTTTTCTAAAATAGCTCAACTTATTATTAATAATATGATTATTAACTTGATTTTCAATTATATCAAAATCATCATATTCAATATCTTTGATTAATGTATGATTATTATAATTTTCAAATGAAACAATTCTACCAGTTTTTTCAAAAAAATTTTTAAATCTTTTAGATTTAGATTTTTTTCCTTGATTTCTATTGAATACAGCATACTTTACAAAAACCATATCATGTGAAAGAATTATTAATGTTTTTTGATTTTGTAAATCATATAATAAATCAAATATTATCTTTCTTCTATAATCATCATAAGAAGATGCCGGATCATCAATTATAACTATTTCATTTTTATTACTTATCAAAAATAATAAAAGTGAAATAATATTTTTTTCTCCATATGATAACCCATTAGTTCTGTGAATTTGTAAATCATCTTTAATATGATATAAAATATAGTCGGCTTTTTTATCATTAATATCATATTTATTTACTTTAAATTTATATGGTATTCCAAATTTTTCAATATAGTCATTTAATACCTTTAAATTATCATGAATAGTTCTATCAGTTGCATGCTTTAATTCACCTAATATTATTTTTATTTCAGTTATTTTTTTATTAATATTATTGATTGATTGTGTAATTTCCGGGAATTCTTTTTTAAAACTATTAGAGACAATTATTGATGATATATTTGAAGGATTATAATTATCAATAAGGTAATAATCAATAATATTTATAATTGAATTTATTTCATCTTTTAGTTTTATTTTATCAATAATTTCACCTTTAAAAGCAGATAATTCTTTAATATTTGAATAGTTTGGAATTTTAATTTTTAACTCCTGTAATATATTTGTATTATCAAATATGACATCAAAATCTTTTGGCGTTAATTCACATAACTCTCTTATTAATTTTGTTCTTTCTAAAGGTACATTTTGATTACAAAAAGGACAAATATTAAATTTATTAAATACTGCAAAATTATTTCCCTCATTAATCCATCTCAAATAATTACTTTCATTATTACGTATAATATCAACATACTGAGAATTATTTCCGTCACTAATTGCTTTCTCAAATTTAATAATTTTTGAAGATGCTGGAAGTTCTTGTTTTAAAGTCAATTTACCACCATAATTTTTAATTAATACATCTATTTTCCCCATATATTGATACATTATATCTTTAAAATTGGATAATTCTTTTACCATATTTTGAAATTCTTTTTTCTTTTTTAAAATATCATCATCATTAGAGAAAATTATACTATATATATCAGAATTCATCTCAGTATTTACAATTAAAGATGCAATTATATCTTCATTATACAAACTAACATTTTCTATATTTATATCATTATCATTAATTTTAACTTTAACATCAGAAATATTCTTTCCTATCATAACATCTTCTTCTTCAATATTTTTACAAAGAGATTGGCCAATAGATGTTTTTCCACTTCCACTTATGCCAAAAATAAAATTAACCTTATTATCTAAAACATCCAAATTCAAATTACTAATATTTTTGTAATTTTCAATATTCAATTTCAATACTACCACCTACTTCAAAAAAAATGCAGCATCCATCTTAAAAAGACAAATACTGCATATCTTCTATAAAATATTATATCATTTTTTTATTATTTCAACAAATCTTACAAATAAATAATAATTCCTGAAGATTTGTATTACTATCAGTCCATGCATTTGTTTTAAATCTTCTATAGTCATATCTATAAATGTTAGTTTTACCTTTTTTACTTAAAATATCTAATATATCGTCAACACTTAATAATCCCTCAGTACTATAGCTCATAATTATATATTTTGCATCTATATTATCTACTAATTCTTGAAACGATTTTTTTACTTTATTTTTAATACAATAATCAGATTTTTGTGATGAATAATCTCTTAAACCAGTTTTTCCATTTAACTTCTGTTTGTCATAGACAACTATATTCTCTAACACATGGAAATTACTTGCATATTGTCTCTTATTATATGGTGGATCCATATAAACAATATCAACTTTTTTATATTTTTTTGCAAAATCAATAACATCATTTAATTCAATTATATTTTTTCCTTTGCTTAAAAACTCAGGCTTTTCCAATAATATTTTTTTTAATGCCATTGATCTCCATATTTTTAAATATGCTCCATATGTCCCAGAAGTATTTGAAACTTTATCAGCTGCACACATTAAAATTCCTGTTAAAAATAAAAATTTTTCATCTGACAATAATGTCTTCCAGTTTTCAATCTCACTCCTAATTGCATCAATCTTCATTGCATTTTCATCAGTAAAATATCTTCTACTATATTTTCCAGATGGTGCATAATTCTCATAGAAATAATCTTTAATTGGTACTAAATTATTCAAATAATTTAATATACCATCAAGACTACAATCATCTAAAATACTAGATAGTTCACTAAAATTTGGTTCATTATTAAAATAGTTAACTCTATATTGTTCACAAATACTATATAGCATATTATCGCATGAATAAACCGTTGAACCATTTTTTAAAAAGAAAGAACTAACACTTCCAGTCCCAGCAAATAAATCAATAATTTTTTTATTTTTATAATTAATTCTTTCTTTTTTTAAAGAGTTTTCAATAAAATTTATTACTCTTGTTTTATTACCTATGTATTTCATTTATCGTCCTACAATTTCAAGAGTAACTTCATCTGTATCATCCACAGTTATTACAAAATCAAAATTTGAATTTTCTAATATTTTTTTAGCCTCTTCATTAGATCCTTTAAATATTGCAAATAATTTTGCTGGGTATTTATAATTTAATTCTTTCAAAACTATTTCTGAAAGATTTTTTGTCTTTCTATATTCATCACTTAAAGTAGAAATTAAGGTTCTGTAATTTTTCTTACTTTCACCAAAATAATAAGTTTCATCTTGATCATCAAAATATGCTATATCTCCTCTATCATCATTTCTATTGTAATAATAATATTTATCAGTTGGATATAAATGTATATCTGACCAACTTCCACAAGGAGGATTTATAAATGAAGGGATAATATCTTCATTTAATAAAATAGTACCAAAAAATGAAGTAACGTCATCTTCAGTTGTAAATTGATCTTCATATTTACTCTTATTTTCAACTCGTGAGTTTTCTGATTCATGACTGAATAAGTTTAGATCTAAATCAACAACTATATCAGCATATTTATCAATCGATTTATATACTTTTCTTCCTTTTAGTGCTTCAACATTATATTCATTAGCATTAGAATGATCACAAAGTAATAACATTACATTAGCCTTAGGAAATGATTGCAAATAGATATTTGCAAATGCTGGTATCTCTCCATTATATGGATCATCAGTAGGTACTATTGTCCCCGCTTTTTTGTCAGCCTTAGTTAATTTTATAGGGATTACTATTGTTGGTTCTTTAATACTTTTGAAATTATCTTCAACATATTCTTTCTTTCCTTCATTTAATTTTTCAATCAATTTTTCTGTTTCAAAAGTTATCCCAGCTTTACAATTTTTAGATATTTGATAAAACTTTACATCTGGAAATAATTCATGTATTCTCTCATTAATCTTTTTAGGCATCCATGGAAATATAATATTATCTGAATTATAAAATGGTGTATTAATTTTATTTTTCATATCAGATATTATATTTTCTTCAAAATCATCATCTCTTAAGTATTTCAATGACTGATTACCAAATTCTGAATTAGTTGATAATAATTTATCATTGCTCAAGTAGTAATTCTTCATATTTGTGTAACATTGTTTTAAATATTTTTCACCATCTTCTTCCAAAACTAGTGATAATAAATATTTAAAAATAGGTTCTCTCCAATCATCATTTGGATTTAATGCATCAATATTTTGAGCCTTATCTGGGTGTTCAAAAAATCCTACTAAAGCTGGAGTATTGTATTTTAGAGATAGCATATTAAACATCAAAACAAACAAAGCTCCTGGCACTCTTGGTTTTTTATTTGCGTTTTTATCTGATTTATCATTCTTACTAAAATAAGCTAAAAAGCCAAATGGAATACCACCTTCTAAAAAATTAATTATTCTTCCACTTCTTTGCCATGTTGCATTACCTGCCATAGTAGTTGAAGTTGTTTCAAATCCCATTAAGACTTTTTCTCTTTCATCAGAATAAATTACTGCATCTGGTTTGTCCAATTCTTTTATAACATGTCTAACATCATACGGTAATTTACCATTTCTATAATATGCTTTTGCAACAAAATAATAGATTTCACCATTTATCTCATATTTATAAATATACTCTGAAAGTGAAGCATATTCTATTCCTATAAACTTCATTCTATCGGTATTAAAATCATAAAGCCATTTAATAATTTGTGTTGATTCTTCCAAGTTATCACCATATACAGTGAACTTATTTTTATCTCCAATCTCAAATTTTTTAAATTTATAATTACTGCTTAACTTCATTTTAATCCCTCCTGAAAATCAGTATATTTTGGTGAATCATTGAGGGAACAAAAGCAGCCGGATATCCAAATACATGCAGAGATTTACTATTATCCTCCCAAATAATGTTCGCCTTCATAGTTAGCCCTTCAATTTCTGATAATTTAGATGCAAGCTCTCCTGATAAACAATGATATTCACTATCTTTATACATATCACCAATAAAAACAGCTATATACTTTCCATGCTTTAATTTCAATGATGCTTTTGCAATAATTTTTTTCATTGTTTTTAGCCATTCTTGTTTTGATAACCAATTATCATTTTCAAAATTATTTAATTTAGATTTACTCGTTCTTTTTTTATTCCTTGTATGTTCACGAGAATCCATATCCCAATATGGTACATCAGTTAGTATAAAATCAACACTATCGTTTTCAATTTTATTTAAAACTTTAAATGAATCACCGCAATAAGTATCTTGAACATCAAGGTTTTCAAGTTCAGATACTTCTCTATATATATCTATCCATTTTTGAGTTATATCTATTCCTATTGCCCTTCTTCCACATAGAGAAGCTCCTAATAATGTTCCTCCAACCCCCATAAAAGGGTCTAATACAGTCATTCCTCTTTTAGTAAAAATCTTAATAATATCTTCACATAATTGTGGGGGTTTTTGTCCACCATGCTGTGATCTTAACTTGTGTTGCATATTTATTGGATAAGCTTTATTAATAACTGACTTTGTACAGAATTTCCACTCAGATCCAGTTAAATCATTCAATTTATTCTTATTGCTATATATATTACTGCCCATTCTAAACCTCCACTAAATATTTATAATCTACATATTAATTATAACATACATTAGCACTTTTACCCTAATCTTTTTTACATAATTATTGGTTTTATCGTCTTTATCTATTTGTTTTTATAATTAATTTAAAATAATTTATTATGCATTAAAAACCGTATATGGAAATCCACATACCCGTAATAGTATTCTGGATCAAATATCATATGGTTTTTCATAAATAATATACTCATATTTATATCTACCATTTTCATCTCTTTTTTCAATAACTTTTAAATATTTATTTTCTTTAAGTTCATTTAATATTTTTCTAATAGTATCTCTACGTTCAACACAAATACTTGATAATCCTAATATAGAATATTCCCAATTATCTGGTAATGATAACATTAAAGATATTAAACCCTTTGCTTTTAAACTTAATCTTCTATCTTTCAAATGATGGTTTCCCATAACTATATATCCTTCTACTCTATTTGTTTTTATTTTCATATTCTCATATCCTTTCTTTTCTTAAAATAAAAAAGCCTATATAAATAGACTTTACCTCAACAAACAATTTCATAAATCTAATTGTTTAATACATAATTAATTGTTGATTTTGTTAATGTACCATTATTTAATATATCAACATGTTCTTTTAAATATTGTCTAACAGTTTTTTTACTTGATTCTGATACATCATTTGGATTTATGATTATACTATTATAGCTTCCTTCTTCAAAGTTTAATAATACATACCTATTAAATGAATATCCATTTCGCAAAAACAAATCTACAATAACAGAGAATTTATTTCCTTGAGTTTTTGAAAGTTCATTATATATATCTTCAGTAAAAAAATATAAGTCATCAATATTGTTCAAAAAAATATAATTTTTATTTATATCCTCTTCAAAATTAAAAATTTCATAATCGTTCATAAATATTCTCCTTTATTTATAAAAAACATTATAAGATTTTTCAATATTTTCAATAATTTCATCAACTATTTCTTTTGCTTCTTGCCAATTTTCAATTATTCTTGTTTGTGATGGATCAATTGTTGCATGCAAGAACACATTTCTCTTATTTGAATATATTTTATTTAATTTTATTAAATATTCTTTCTCATCATTACTTATTAATTTATCATTTTCAATTTTACTTAAATTTCCTTTATCTTTGTAAAACATTGAAAATTTATTCTTTTTATCAATCTTATATGAATACTTATTCACTAATACTTTTGTTAAATAACCTTCTAATGTTTTAAAGGCACCTGTAACACAACAAGTATAATCTTCACTTTCTTTTATTGTTTGAAGTGATGTGATTGATCCTGAAAGAGATTTTATCAATGCTTCATCTAAAAATGTATATGAATTTGATAAATTTGATTTAATCGTTTCTCTTATATCAGCTGTTGAAATTTTTGTTGTTGTAAACATATTATTTATTTCTACAATGTTATCAAGGGATACAGAAGATAATTGAGATAATAAGGTCATTATTATACCAAAAGTTTTAAAAGGTCTACCTTGAATCATAAGTTTATTGGTTTGAGGGTAAAATGTTATATCAATATAATCTTTATTATACCCAATAAAACGAATTCTATTATTACTATAATATTTAATTTGAATTTCAGAAGGAAACTCATCTTCAACACATTTAATAAGTTCTTCAATTGTTTCTTTATTGCATGAAAACACTGTTTGTTTAGGTTGAACACTATCAATAGGATAACCTAACTGAGCTAAATATTTTATCAATTTATTAGATTCTTCAGCATTTTTTCCAATAGGCATCATTTTTACAGACATCTTTTTAACCTTAACATAAAATTTAACTTTGCATTGTTTTCCTGATATAAAAAAGTTGCATATATATTCTTCTTTACATTGAACTTTAATATAATTACTAAATACAAAATCAATATTCTTTTTAGAATAATCTTTGATATAAGTTTCTATATCATCCGGATTTATATATACGTCCATTACTACTTCACTCCTTCAACACAAATTGCTTCTGTTTTTTCATTATCATTTATTATTACTTTATATTTGACTCTTTTACCCTTTTGTAATAATTGTTTATTACCAATAACACTACGCATATTAAAATATATATTATCTTCATTATTATCTTGCTTTATAAATCCCGAATGCCCATTTTTCAATATATTATCTATTTTGCCAAATAAATATTCATTATCATTTTGTTCAATATATTCTCTTGCTATAGATTTTAATTGATACATATTTGGTTTTTTGGTAACATCTAAATCATATTCAGATATATAATATTGTAATTCCTCTGATAAATTCCAACCCATTAAATTTCTAAAATAAGCACATGCATGATAATACTTTATAGCATTATCTTTTTTCCCCTGCGATTCCCAACATAATCCCAAGTTATACAATAAAGTCACTTTTGTTTCATCAATTAATTCATTATGAATAGCTTTGCAATTATATAATAAACTCTCTTCAAATTTTCCAAAACTATAGCAAATATTTGCAAGTTTATGCCATAAAAACCAGTAATTTTCTTTTTCTGCAAATTTTTTATAATTTTGAAAATCAATTTCTCTATTACTAGAAATCATACACTTTGAATATAGTATTCTGCCTGTAATCCAAATTTTATTTTTATAATGAAACTTTTTAATTATTTCTAACGCTTCTTCACCAATTAAAATACATTTCTCATATTGTCCTATTTTTTCATATGACTTAACCATATTTTGGTAATAAAATTCCTTGGACGATGCTTGTTCAAACTCATCTTCTCCTATTTTTGTTGTAAAACATTCCTCAGATAATATTGTTGGATTAAGTTTTTCTAACCATTGGACAATTTTTTCTTGATTACTTCTAGATGTTCGTGAAGATGGTTTATTGTTATACACTTTTGCAACTTTTTTGATAGTCAAAACATATGGTGTAAGAATTTCATTAGTTCCTTCTCTTTGTACAGAATGCTTAATAATTAATTCAGCCATTTTTATGAATTCTTCAAAGTTAGACTCATCATTATCTATATAATCTTTAATATATATGTCATATACACACCAACATAAAACCGATATTACATAATTGTTTTTTCTTATATATGAATCTTTTGGAATTTTAGAAAACTCACTTAAAAAAATATCTGATTTATTACATTTGCGTAATGAATTACCAAACTCTGCAAAAAGATTATGGTCATCCTTATTAGAAGAATTCCATATTTTTTCATATAATACTAATGCATCATCAAAATTTTTATTATTATAAAATTCTTTTGCTTGATCCCTTTCGTTCATAATATCAGTCCCCCACAACCACTTAATATAATTATAACATATATATTGCAAATTTTATTTTTTTGCAAAAAATATATATCAAGATTTTAATTTTATAGTTCTTTAGGACAATTTGGTTTATAATTAACATCATTAAATCCATAAACTTTTTTACAATCATTACAAATGATTGCAATGAAATCTAAGCCATTAATATTGTGTCCTTCACATTTTTCTATAATTATATTATCTCCTTTACATCCAGGACAATATTTATAATCCTTTTGACTACATGCATCTCTAACTATTTCATAACCATTATGAAAATCATATTTAGGAATAAATTCTCCAGTATCTACACTTTTAATTCTTCCAAACATAAACTCTAACTTGTCCACAATTTTTTCTAAATGATAATGTCCACAATACCATTTATCATAATCTACTCTTTGCTCTACTTCATTAAGAAAATATTCCATAGATTTATCTACTGCAATTTGTGGTAAACTTAATTTAAAACTTTCTTTTGGTTCATATCTTAATGGACAAGTATGAGATAAAATTATATCAACATGTTTACCTGAATACTTATCCAATATATCTAATCTTTCTTGCTCAGTTAATTGTTCATCTTTAAACCATTGATATCCTTTACTTATTCTATAATCTTTATCAATAGAATAAGCACCACCTATTACTAAAATACTTTTGCCATCAATATTATAAAGTTCTCCATTTTTAGCAAATATTAAATTAGGATATTCATCTTCTACAAATACTTTACCGCCAAACATTTCCACTTCATGATAACTAGAAATATTTTCTGGCCTTTCTTCATGATTACCTTGAATACAAAAAAATTTAAAATTATATCTTTTTAATCTTTCTTTTAACTTTTTATCATATTCATCTAAATAATAATTAATACCCACATCACCTAAGATAACCATAATATCATCTTTATTTAATCCTAAATGACCAAATCTATAAAAATCTCCGTGAGTATCACCAGTTATATACAGCATTCTTTTCACCTCTCATCTTTAAAGTAATTTGATATATCTATTATACCATCATATCCAGTAAAATAAGAAGCTTATTAAAGTTATACACTATACCTATAATTAACCACATAATACGCGTCCTGACCTCCTGCATTTATGTGATTAGATATCATTATTACGTCTGGACTATTACCATAGGCATTCATTATTCTATTGATTCGTTCTTTTCTTTCTAATGTTTCATCTGTATTTCTAACGATTGTAGATGGTATGCCTAATTCTTGTAATCTTTTATACATATATTGAGCAGCTTCTAAATTTAGATCTTTTTCTTTTAAATTACCAGAAACAGCTCCTGGATCAGCACCACCATGACCAGCATCTATAACAACTTTTTTAGTAGCTCTATTATACATATTTATCACCTGTAGTATTCTATGTATTTATACTATCTTGGTTACTGTTTTTAGTTTTACTAATTAAGTTTCTTATACTTCTAAAAAATATTCTTAATATTGAATACGTTAATGTGTAGGCATATAAATCCTTTAACACTTCTTCTCTTGTGGAAAAATAATCTGATTTTACTATTAATCTATTTTTTAGAGATAGAAGTTTTAATATAGCTAGATCTTTATATTCAACCGTCTTATATCTCTTTTTTACTTCCGAACAGTTAAACAACTTACAAGCTAAATTCTTAGTAGGACATCCATTACTATTTTGATACTTGCATAATCTACAACATCCATTACATTTACCATTATTTTGTTTTTGTTGAATGTAACACTTGTTATTCTTAAATCCACATATATTTAGACCTTTAGTATTACTATCTATAATATTACAAGCTGTATCATATACATAAGTAATTCTTTTGCATCTATTTTTTATATTTAATCCTTTTATTATTTGCTGAATCTTATCATTTACTTGGCATCCTTTTACTTGAAACTCCGTATTAATGTATAAGATACTTTTATATAAAATTATTCTTTTTATAAATTTTGTATAATCTTCTTTTGATTCAATAACAATGGTTTTTCTTTTCATATAAATACACCAACTTTTTAATTAATCATCTATGTCGTCATCATTATCATTAAATAGATACTTTTCTGCTAGCAATACTGATGCTACTCTTAGACCAGCTTCTTTCTCTTCTTTTGCTTGTTCTACTTTTTCAGTTATAATATTTATAATTTCAGATACTTCATCTTCTAATTCTTCGACTTGCTCATCTGAAATATCAATTATATTTTCATCTTCTAAGTCACTCTTAATATTAAATAGTGTCATATATTCACTATCTATATTAACATCAACATCATTAATTAATGCATCATCATATATTTCTTCTGCTTCTTGAATAAGATTATTTAAATTATCTAGCCTTTCATCTTTAACAGATTTTTCTATATATTTATCTTGTTTATTTACTAATTCTTTTTCTTTCAACGTCTGTCTTTCCTTTTGGTTATCTTCCTTTATAATTTTAGTAATTTTTCCAAATACAAGCTTTACAAACTTAAAGCTCAAAATAAAGAATCCTACTATGACACCAAGAACTATATAGCCACCCAATTCAGTAGTATCCTCTTTTCTATATTTCGACATTATTATCACCAATTTCATTATATCATATTTTATTTTTCGTTGATATTATTAGGTATACAAACAGCTTACAAAAAAAACGTCATTTTTTTCAAGAAACCTATTGCTTTTTATTTTTAACTATGCTAAGATATATACATCTTAGATATGGTAATGATTGACAGGCGTGGTATTTAAATGCTTAATCATTGGGATTATCTATTTGGTATTATCGCTGGGTTGGTTTATCAGATATCATTTTTGTGATATTGTTGTTGGAGTAGTGATTTGTTTAGCTTATTGCTATCCTGTCAAAGTCTAAGTGTGCACGTGTAGCGAGAAAGTCACTCGCATTTGATAGGTAACCACTCCTTAGTACTGACTATATTAAGGTTTTGGGGTTGAGTTGTTTTATCGGTGTTTCATAAGTAACTAATGGTTGCTTATGAAAATGTAAAACTGTGGCTTGTTTCCTTTTGTGGTTTTCCATTAAAACTCAAAAACATAGTTTGTCAGGACTATGTTTTTTGTTTTATAAAAAAGTAGGATTTCTCCTACTTTTTTAGTTTGCATAATTATCGAAGTATCCTTGAATAAATACAACTGGTGTTCCTTTATCTCCAGAACCAGATGTTAAGTCACATAATGAACCTATTAAATCCGTGTATCTTCTTGGAGTAGTTCCTTGAGTTTCAATTTTACCTTTTAAGTTCTTATCTTTTTCTTCTATTTCTTTTCTAATAGCAGCTTGTAACTCTTCACCTTTTAAATTACTATATTTATTATCAGATAAATATTTTAACTTTAATTCGTTTGGACTTCCTTCTAGACCTTTTGTATAGAATGGACTAACTACTGGATCAGCTAATTCCCAGATTTTTCCTACAGGATCTTTAAAAGCTCCATCTCCATAAATCATTACTTCAATAGTTTTACCAGTTATTTTCTTTAACTCATCTTGTATTCCATATACTAATTCTTCTCCTGCTTCAGGGAATAGTTTTACTTTTTCTTCTGTTGCACGATTAGAACCCAATAGACCATATTTACTATTATAACCAGAACCATTTATACTAGTAGTTAATATATCATCCATTCCAAGAACTGTTTTTCCACCAGCTCTTTTTAATTTTTCTTTAGTCTTTGTTCTTGTATGAATATCACAAGCTAATACTTCGTCTGTATATTTTAATATTTCTTCTGGTTGATTACTAAATACAAATTCTATTTCGCAATTTTCAGAGTTTGCTACGTCACGATAAAAATCAACCATATTTACACCAGTAAATATATGTTTAAAGTCGCCAAACTTCTCAGTATATTCTTTTTCACTTATAACATAAGAATATGGATTTATTCCAGATTTTTCCAATTTTTCTTTATCTAAAATATCATTTCCAACCTCATCCGATGGATAACTAAGTAACATAGTTATTTTATCCATTGCTCTTGCAAAAGCTCTTAAGCAAACAGCAAATCTGTTTCTACTTAAAATTGGAAATACTATACCTATATGATTTCCATTAAATTTATTTTTTACATCTGTAGCAATATCATCTATTGTTGCATAATTACCTGTACTTATTCCTAAAACAGCTTCTGTTATAGCAATAATATCACGATCATTAAATGTAAAATTTTCCTCTTTACTAGCATTTAAAACAGAATCTATTACGATTTGTTTTAAGTCATCCCCATCTTTAATAATTGGTGTTCTTATACCTCTTACTACAGTTCCTACTGTTCTTGACATATATCATTCCTCCTACCTTATCATTATAACATAATTAGTCTTTTGTACCTCTTAAATCACGTACTTTTGTCAATATTTTACTCTTACTATCTAAAAGAGGACTTATAGACTCATGCTTATTTAGGGTATCAATTAATTTAGCAACGTATTTAGAATTATCACCAGTTTTTAACCATTCTTGTTTTCTAGCCTCTTCTGGTATGTAGCACAAATTACTTGTGTAGCATCTTTTAAATACACCGTTTTGATAAGCTTCATTAAAAGCATCTATACTCTTTTGTCCATCACTAAATAGAGCAAATGAAGCAATTAAATAGATATTAGCTGCTCCACGTTCTTTTAATTGTTCAGCTACTTCTAACATAGATTGGCCAGATGCTATCATGTCGTCTACAACTATGACATTTTTTCCTTCAACAGACGTTCCTAAATACTCATGAGCAATTATAGGGTTCTTTCCATTTACTACTCTAGTCATGTCTCTTCTTTTGTAGCAAAAACCAAATGGAGTATTAAGCATTTCAGCATAACATTTTGCTCTTTCTATAGCACCCATATCAGGACTTGCTACTAAGAAATTATCTAATTCAATTGGTTCATTTTCAATAAACTCTTTTAAAATACTATAAGTTGGATAAATAGAATCAAAAGAACAACTATGTAGAGAGTTTCTAATACTTGGATCGTGAGCATCAAAAGTTATAAAAGAATCTACTCCTAGCGATTCTAATTCTTGAAGCATTAGGGAACAATCTTTAGACTCCCTACCCTTTCTTTTATGTTGACGACCTTCATAAATAAAAGGCATTATTACAGTTAGTTTGTCTTCAGCTCCATCCATAGCAGAAATTACTCTTTTTAAATCTTGATAGTGGTCATCTGGACTTTTATGATTTAAATAGCCGTGCATTTCATAAGTACAACTATGATTCATAACATCAGTTAAAATATAAGTTTCCTTGCCACGAATACTTTCTAAAATCTCACCCTTACCTTCACCAGATGCAAATCTAGTAAGTCTAGTTGGAACAATAAAAGTAGCATTAGGATCAGTTACTCCACGCATTAATTTTAAATGTCCATCTACTTTTTTTCCAAACTCTTCAAAGTTATCCATTACAAGTAAACGTAAATTGTTTGTTATAATTTCCATTTTTACCTCCTAAAAAACAATAAAAAGAGAATGTAATATTCCCTTTCCTAATTAATAATAGATGAAATTAGACTGTGATCATTATAATTATTTATAAATATTTTTTTATTTATTATCATAGTCATACCTCATCCCTCAATAGTATTATAACATCCATTTTAGAAAAGAAAAATATGTTATATATATTTTTTAAGAGAAGTGTTATAATTAAGTCATAATAGAGAGGTGATATGATAGTGGACTTTAAAAAAGTACTTAAAGTACAAGGATATTTATTTATAGTAATGATTTCTACATTTTCTATTTTGTATACAGCTTTTAGTTTCTTTGGTAGAAGTTATGCAGTACCGGTTGGATTAGATGAGACAGGTATTCCTAAAACTGACTTTAATTCTAATTTTGCAGTTGGAGCTACTAATTATAGTAATTATATTTCAAAAGCTTTAGCAAGTGATACTACTTATGCTAGTTATTTACATAATTTTAATACAGCAACTGATTATAAAATTAGTAATAGTGATACACCATTATATGAGTTTATGAAGAATATGAAAGTGCCAGAGACAGATGAAGTTTTTGAATTACATGATACTAATCCAAGTGATATTGGTGATTTAGGAATTTTATATATTATTAATCATGGATATAGTTCAACTAATACTACTAATACAGTATTTACTGCTAATAAGTATGGAGCTGTTTCAGATAATAATGTAAAACAATATATTACTCAGCTTGCTTTATGGTTATATATTTATGAAAATAGTGCTAAATTTACTAATACTTATTGTATGGAGACTAATACTAAGAACTTGAATGCTTGTAGTTTTTATATTCAAGATACTACTAATGTAATTACTCCTACTGATGTTAGAAATATAATTAGTGCTGCTGCTAGTAAATCTGGTTATAATTATCTTAATTATATATTAGAGTTAGTTAATAATGCTAATAGTGCTACTACAGCAGAGACTTCTACGATGGCACCATTAAGTAGTGATAAACTTTCTTTTACAATTAATTCTACTGGTAATTTATTTACAACTGAGGCTATTACTCCTCTACCTAATACTAATAAAAGTAATTATTTATACTATACAGTAGAAATAGAAGATCCTAATAACTATGGAGTTTATATAGTTGATCAAAATAATTCTAGAGTTAGTAATACTTCTGTCATGACTGGTTCATTTAAAATAGTTGTTCCATTAAAAGATGATGTTAGTACAATGGATTTAACTACAGTAAAAGTTAATGTATACGGAACTTTCCTTGCTGGTAAGGGATATGAGTATTATGTTACTAAGACTGCAGGAGAAGCTATTGTTAATACTAATAAGAAACAAGTATTTTCTAATGTTTCTTTAGGATATACTCCTATAAATAGAGTTTTAGTTAGTCTATCTTTAGGAAACTTTGTTAAGATTAGTAAGATTGATGCTACTACAAAGAGTGAATTAGCTGGAGCTAGTTTAGTTATTACAAATAAAGCTGATACTACTAAGAAATGGGAATGGGTATCTACTACTACTCCACATTATATTTCTTTAGAAGATGGTACTTATTCACTTTGTGAGACACAAGCTCCTAATGGATATGTTTTAAATACTACATGTATTGATTTTACGGTTGATAATTCTAATATTGTTCCAGTAGTTATGGAAAATGATATAAAAATTCCTGATACTGGTAAATTTAGTTCGGCTGTACCTTATATATTTGGTGGTATTGTTGGACTATTTGGTATTATGATTATATCTGTTACTATTAAAAGAAAGAAGATTAATGAGTAATTTTAGACCTGCTGAGGCAGGTTTTTTATTTTTGTATAATTATACATTTTTATATTTTTTGGAGCTTAGAAGCAGGATATGATATGAATAAGTTGTATTTTATAACTATATTTATATTTTACTTATATTAATATCTTTATTTGTTCTTGTTTAGCTTTTTATTTATATTATTCCTGTATTTATATTTATCTTTCATTTATCTTTATTTACTTTTTATTTATATCATTTCTACATTTATTTTTTTATATTACTTATTAATTTATTAGGAAAATTACTAAGAAAATTTCAATATAAAAAGAATAGATTTCTCTATTCTTTAGGTTTTTATTTTTACCTTTAATTACTTCCTAATGTTACTTTTGTAGTATGTTCTTTACCATTTCTTAGGTATGTTATTTCTATAGTATCTCCTGCTTGATGTTGATATAATTCATATCTTAGATAAGCATAATCTTTTACTTTATTACCATCTACTTTAGTAATTATATCTCCTTTTGTAATACCGGCTTTGTCAGCTGATGAATCTTTTACAGCTTCTACTACTACTGTTCCTGATGTTACATCACTACTTATCGATATTCCATATTGTCTTAGGGTTGCAGTATCTGTAATATTAGCCATTCTTATACCTAGAACTGGCCATTTTATAGCTTTGCCTTTTTCTAGGGAATCAGCATGGTTCATAGCATACTCTATTGGAATAGCAAATCCCATACCTTCAATTTCATCATCAACTAATTTCATTGAACAAATACCAATTACTTCTCCGTTTACATTTAATAATGGTCCTCCAGAGTTACCAGGGTTAATAGAAGCATCTATTTGTAATACTCTCATTACCCAGTCACTACTTCTAGAATTAGAAACTGTTACGGATACCATTCTGTCTTTTCCAGATAAAACTCCAGAAGTTACACTACCACGATAGTCAGCACCTAGTGGTGAACCAACTGTAAATACTGAATCTCCTAAATTTACTTTTTCACTACTACCGATAGTAGCAACCATAAGTACTTCTTCTTTAGGTACTCGTAGAACAGCTAAATCTAGATATTCATCACTACCTAGGACTGTTGTTTCTACTTCTTTGTCATTAGTAAATAGTACTGTAATTTTACTTAGAGTACTAATAACATGTTGATTAGTTAGGATATAACCATACTTATCATCAGTTTTATAAACAAAACCTGTACCCGTTGATGCTAACTGATTATTAGAATAGCCTTGAACTACCACAACGGCATCATATATTTTTTCAACAGAGGCTGCTAGTGAACTTTTTTCATATACTTGTGTACCATTCTTTGTTATAACTGTATTTCTGCTACCAATTATTTGATCTAGGATAGGTGTCCATTTTAACATGGATAAAGTAACTATTCCTCCAATTACAAAAGAAAAGATAATTAAAGGTACTAATTTTATATTTTCTTTATTCTTCATCATTTATTGGCCTTTCTATTTTAGATAGTTCTTCCCAATTTAATGGAAATCCCATCTGATTTAATACTTTATCTATTTTTATACTGGTTAGATTATAATTAAGAGTTTGAACAATATTATCTAATTCAAAAGTCATATTTTTAAACTCTTCTTTTAAAAGCATTTGTTTCATAATAATTATTAAAGCAAATAAATCATTTTTACCATATATGTATCCTTCTTCATCTCTTGGTATATTTAATATCTTGTGGTAAATAGTATCAGATATTTCTTTTTGAGTTCTATTTTCATATAAGATATCTTCATGTGCACAAAGATTTCTATAATTAGCTAGAATTGGTAAATAATTTATAAAGTCATCTGTTTCAATACCATAAATATTACTTATGTCTTTTTGATCTTCAGGTTTTAAGATTGATACCATTTCACTAACTACTCCAAATGATAATACTTTTACTAATATCCATAAAGGTATATAACCATAATGAGATACATAATGAGATGTTGCGGTATGTTGTGAACCATTTATTCTTATTTGACGTTTCATTTTTTTGATTAAATCATTTACTTGTCTTTGACGTTCAGGAATCTGGGTAAAATTCTTGACCTTTAAATAATCTTTTTCTTTATAACCATACTTTTTAGATAATTGGTATGAAGTTATAGATTTCAAGTTATTTTCAATTACTAAAAGATATTTAAATAAGACATTTCTAAAAGATCGATCAAATAAGAACATACTATAAAGTTCTTCAAATGTTGTACCTGGAATAAACTTTTTTTCTGTTTCAGACTTATAAAATAGATGACGATAACCATTTAAAAAGAAATAGTTTTCGCGTAATAAGACTTCTTTTGCATACTTTTCATCTTCAATGACTAATCCTTTATGCTTAAAAATCTCTATTTGTTCATCTAATGTTTTAAACTGTTTCTCTAACATAATCTCACCTAGTATAAATTATATCATAACATTCTTTAGAAAGTATGGTAAAAATATGAAAATTTCAAAAATTATGATATAATAATTACGAGTTTTATCAGGGAAGTTATATAATATTTTATATGTTTAGGAGGGTTCAGTTATGCCAGCGACTGTTGTACATAGTTATTTTGCACAGGATGTTTATGATATATTACCTAGTACAATAAAAAAGAGATTAGATATTAACAGATTAAAAATGTTTGGTCAAAGTACTGATTCATTAATGTTTTATAATCTTTTTAGTTTGTTACCAGGAAAAAAAATAAGAAAATTTCAAAAGTATTTTCATGAGAATCAGACACAGGAATTTTTTATTAATTTGATAAATTATATAAAAGAAAATGGATATGATAAAGATAGTGATGTAGATTCTTTTCTAGTTGGTTCTATTTGTCACTATGTATTAGATTCAACTATACATCCATATATATTTTATAAGACAGGATGTTTTGATAAGAAGAAGAAAAGTACTTATAAATATAATAATGTACATACATTTATGGAGACTTTTTTAGATAATGATATGATTAAAAGAAGAGAAGATATTAATCCATATAAATTTAGAATAGATAGATTTAGTTTTGATACAAAGAGATTTTCTAATGGGCTTGGAGATACTATAAATAAAACATTTGAGGAGACTTTTAATATTAAAAATATGGATAAGATATATTATAAGTCACTTAAACAGATGAAAAGAGCAATTAGAGTATTTAGATATGATCCAGTTGGAGTAAAAAAATTCTTTTATATGTTAGTTGATACATTTACTAGTAGAAGGACATTTAGATTTGAAGCTATTAGTTATCATTATCCATTAGAAGATAGACATAACTACTTAAATGAAAATCATAAATTGTGGAGAAATCCAACTACTTATAGCATGTCTAGTACAGAGAGCTTTTTAGATTTGTATTTAAAATCACTTAAACTTGCGAAAGTAATGATATGCGCTAGTTTTGATTACTTAGAAGGTAAAGATATTGAATTAGATAAAGTATTTACTAATATTAGTTATGTTACAGGGATTGATTGTAATAAGAAAAAAGAACTTAAATATTTTGAATTTTAAGTTCTTTTTTGTATATTTAGACGTATTAATTACATACTAATTTTAGGTGATAATATGTTTTATAAATATGAAGTTAGGAATAATGGAAATGAAGATATTTTATACTTATATTTAACTATGAATTATGAATTTTCTAAAGAAATAGGATTTAATTCTTCTGATAAGGAACTTACTAGAAGAACTAGGAATTTTGTTTTAAATAATGGGATTAACTATAATGGAAGTAAAGTATATTTAGTTATAGATGGTATTGTTGTTAAGAGTTTGGATATAAGTAGAAATAATACTGAGATTGAGGTTTTAAAAGAAAATTTATATTATGCTAATGATTATTATATGGTTACTATAAAATTAGAAAATATGGCTACTATAGAAGTTAGTTTAAAAGAGTATTTGATGGGATGTTTAGCTGGTATTTATTATAATGGATTAGAGAGGGAGACTTTAAAAGCTATATGTGTGTTATATAGGACTTATGCTTTTAAAGAGATGAGTGAAAAAAGATCTATTATGGCTTTTAATGACTTTGTTAATTATAGACCATTATCCTATTATAAACTTTCTTGGTTTAATAATTATGATGAGAATGAGAAATTACTAAAAGATGTAGTTGATGATACTGATTGTTTATTTTTGACATATAACCAGTATTATATTTTGCCTTTTATTCATTATTCTAATTATGGTAAGACATTAGATGATGAAAAATATCCGTATTTGACTAGTGTTTCTAGTACTTGGGATATGGCTTCTCCTAATTATGTTAATATTAGAGATTATAACTTTTTAAATATTAGTAAGATATTAAGAAGTAATATTGGTGAAGAAAGTAATATAGAAGCAATTGATGTAGATAGTAATGGTCTTATTAATAAGTTAAGAATTGATGATAGTATTTATATTGGAAAAGATATTGTTAAATTACTTAATTTAAAGTCTAGGGCAATTAATATTATTGTTAATAAGGACTATATTAGGTTCATTAGTAGAGGTTATGGGGACTTTTTGGGACTTAGTATATTTGGTGCTAATGAGATTGCGAAAAATGGATGTGATTATGCAAATATTTTAAAATATTATTTTCCTAAAGTTACATTAAATAAGTATATAAAAGAGCTTTCGTAGTGAAAGCTCTATTTTTTTAAATCTATTAATCCTTGAAGAGCTCTATTAGCGGCATCTTCTAATTCTAGGATACTATCAATATATTTTGCATAGTCGTCAACTGCATCAACAAATTCTGTTAACTGAGGAGCATCTTTTCCTTGAATCAAATTTCTAACTATGTTGGCATTTTTTCTTAGCTCGTTAGCAATTTGATCTACACCGATAGATTCATTAGTCATTACCTAATTCCTCCATTCCTTGTTGGACTCTTTTATTTGGATCAAATAAATTAGCATTGTTGATTACAACTTGTTTATAAGTTTCTAGATTTTCTAAATAACTTATATTATCTTGATCTGTCCAGACTGTTTTCATAACTTCTAGATAGCCATATATTTTATTGATAGAGTCTACATATTGTTCATATTCAGACATAAGTACCTCCTATACAAGAATTATTCTTGAACCATTTTTTAAATCTGTATCCTTTACTGTTTGATTCACATCATATACTTGACCAGTATCTTTACTATAGAAATTAGTTTCAGGACTTATGATGTAGTCATTTTCTGTTATTTCACTTAGTCCCTCTTCAATTAGTCTTTTTATAGTACCAATCTTTTTATTAATAGGAATGAATAAGTCATAAGACTTTTCAATTAGAGGAATATATAAACATATTAATATTTTATTTCTATTCATAAGTACCTCCTACTCTTCTTCTAACAATTTAACAACTGTTGCTTTACCTTTAGCAATAGTATAACCAAAGTTTGGCTCTAGTTCTGTTCTTAATTGACGAGAATTTGTTGTTACTTTTAAAGTAAATTGGTTACCTAGACCATTACCTGCCCAGATACCTTCAGATAAATCAGTATTAGCTTTATACCAAGCTTCGTAATTTAGAGATTTAATATTATCAATAGTTTCTATAAAGATAAATTTAACAGTTGATAATTTTGAAGCTTCTGAGATAGCAGTTGTAAAACTACCTTTTTTAACAGCATCTAGTTTAGCTAGTAAAGTACTTATGCCAGTTATCATAATTACTGCTGAATTTTCATCTGAAGATGTTTGCTTTTCAGAGATTAGTTCCATTACTTTATCTATTCCAACTATACAGTTTCCACTATCATATTCAACATCTGCAGGTGGATTATCACTTAGGATACTTAAAGTATCTAGTAAAACACACTTACTATTTTGAATTTTAGTTATCATTTTAGTTAGACCTGTTATAAATGGTTGAAGTGATGTTATATCTTCACCAGTAATATTGTAGATTGGATTTTTTAAAGAGATTGTAGAAATTTCTAGAGTTTCTTTTTCAATACCAACTGGTATTGATAATACGCCACGTAGAGAAGAAATTATATCATCAACTTTAACAGTTTCTGGTAATATTGGTATTTTCTTAGCTTTGTATTCACAAATTTGATTTAGTTTATTGCAAATAACTTTTACATAGTCAACCATTTTTTCTTCTTTAAATGGATAAGCTGTTTGAAACTCATAAATTCCATCTAAGTTTATTAAACCACGTCCAAAACCTTTTGATGGTTCTTTTTTACGTACACCAGGTAATACACTTGAGTAGTCTGATGGATCATTAAATTGAAGAACAACATTTTGAGAGAAGTTTTGACGCAGACGATATCTAATAGTATTTGGACCATTTGTACTTAGTACGAAAACAATTCCATACTTTAGACATTCTCTTGTAATTTGACCTAGAACTTCTTCATAATCAGGATATATTTCTAAGAAACCTTCAATATTATTTATAACTATTACCATTAATGGTAACTGTTTACCACCATGATTAATATAGAAATCATATGAACCATTGTAGTCAACAAATATTTTCTTTCTTTCATCCATTATTTGAAGAATCATTTTAAATAAGTTAGAAATTTTTTCAGAGTCAGATGATAATAATACTTCTCCTACATGAGGAGCATTTCTAAACATAGTTAATGTTTCAGCACCAAAGTCTAATAAATAGAAGTTAACTTCACTTGAATCATGAGTTGTAATTGCTGAATAGATAATAGTAGATAGCATTAATTCTTTTCCAGAACCAGCTGAACCAAAGACAATAGCGTTTCCTTCTGAGGACAATGGTAGAGTTAAAACGTTTTGTCTTTGATTATCTGGATCATCATATTCACCAATAATTGGGTTAATATTATTGTTTTTTATTTGATAAGAATACTTTAGTTTTAAATCTTCAACATAAATATAATTTGGAATTCTATCTAGCCATAGTTGTGGAATAGAAACTGATTCTTGGTGAGCTTCTTCTACTATATATTTAATTATATTAGTAATTTCTTCACCTTTAGAAGCTACTTGAACTTCATTTTGTTTATTATCAAGACTTTTTATGGTATTACCAGTATCATCAATGAAGGTGATACTTTGATCGACTTTTTTCTTTCTCTTTTCAGCTGGATAGTATTGAGCTCCTGCCCAAGCAGCTTGACCTTCAGCAAATAGTTCATTATATCCTACTTGTAAGAAGAAACGACCAGCATTCTTTAAAGAGGCAGCATCAGGACATTTAATCATATCCATACTATCAGATTTATCTTGTACTTTTAAGCAGACACGGAATTTTGAGTTTGACCAAATTTGATCATTAACTACTCCTGCTGGTTTTTGCGTTGCTAGAATAAGATGGACTCCTAGAGAACGACCGATACGAGCAGTTGAAATTAATTGTTCCATGAACTCAGGTCGTTGATCTTTTAATTCAGCAAACTCATCAGAAATAATGAATAAATGAGATATTGGGCGTTCTACTAAACCTTTTCTGTAAAGAGCCTGATACTTATAAATATCAATTGTACTTTCATCTAGTTTGTCTCTAGCTTCATTAAACATTCTTTGACGTTTACGAAGTTCACTTTGGATAGATGCTAAAGATCTGTTCATTTCAACTGTATCTAAGTTGGTGATTGTTCCAGCTAGATGAGGTAGTTTCATACCAGTTTCTTTATTTTGGAAAACGCCTGCTAGACCTCCACCTTTATAGTCGATAAGAACGAATGATACTTCGTATGGATGGTAGTTTAGAGCCATTGATAAAATATAAGTAATAATGAATTCTGATTTACCAGAACCAGTCATACCAGCAATTAGACCATGTGGTCCATGAGCTTTTTCATGTAAGTCTAGTTTAAATAATTCACCGGATTTATCTACACCAACTGCTGTTTGAAGAGTCTTGGTAGGATCATTTGATTTCCAGCGATTTAGGACATTTAATTGTTCTACCATACCAACATTGTACATTTCTAAGAATGTTAGACTTAGTGGTAGTGTTTGATTGGCTTTAGCAATATCTATTGGGATATTGGCTAGACGTTTACAACAATCATACATATTTAGAGTTGGATCAACATCAGCATCAAATTCTTTTTGCTTGTTAGATACTAATTCATTTTCAAAAATTCCAGACTTCTTATCACCAACACTGATAAATGTTTTACATTCGTTTGGTAAGTTTACTAATCTTGGACTTATAACAATTAGACTGAAGCCAACATTTATTTGCATTTCAGCAACATCTTTTAAAAGTTCCACATCACGAACTGTTTTATAGTCATCAGTTATAATTACATAATATGGTTTATATTTTTTATAGTCAGCACTATTTAATTCTCTAGTACCATTAACATCTTTGTATTTTCTTGCTTGAATTTCTTGTTCTAGAGCAAGGGAAATTTCTTTAGCTTCATCTAGATTAGTGGCATAGTATCTAATTGTTCGATCATTACTCCAACAATGTGGGCATATTTTTAAATATTCCCATTTACTTGAGTTCTTTTCATTTGTTAGAAGAACTATTTTTAAGTCTTCATAACTATGATAAGTAATCATTTGTAAAATTAAGCCTTCAATAAATGATTGTTTTATTTCAGCATTACCAATAATTGCAGTAATATTTTTTTCCACAAAAGATGTGGATATTGGTACATTTTCAAGCATTCTTGATTCAGCACCTAGTTTGTATACTTCTTGTAATAAATTATCAGAATCTATAGAGAAATGTTCTTGTGGAAAACCAATTGAACCAGCTAGTTCAGTTGTACCAATTCCAAGACGTAAATCTAGAAAGTCAGATTGATCAATTTCTCTTTCCCATAAATTTCTCTTTTTACTATAAATTATTTCTTTTGTTTCTTGAATTGGAAGATAGTTATCAATTAATATTTGGCGTTGAACTTTCATGGCATTTTGAATTTCTGTACGTTTTGAATCTACGTATTTTGTATACATTTCTTGACGTAATTGTTCTTTTTTACGATTTTGTTTCTTTTGATACATCTTTGTTAGACTTGGCCATAAAATCATAGTTGATAACATTACACCCGTTGTTATTAATGATGGGGCTACGGCTTTAAAATCTTTTGAGCCATCTACTAAACCTTGTAAAGCTGTTATACCAGTAGTTGCTGACATCATTGACATTGTTAACATTGGACCTACTGTATAAATTAAAGGAGTCTTATCTTCCTCTTGCTTTCCTGGAGGACTATCAATAGTAACATTGATTGGTTCTATTTTTGTTTTGAATCTTGGAGCACGATAAAAGTAATCATCCTCTTTATAAAATTCAACATTTTCTTCATCTGGATTATCCATTTCTGTTTGATTTTGAATCCACGGATTAGCTGGTTCTAATAGTCTTTGATCATAATTTACAATATTACTTATTCTGTTAATAATAAGAGAATCTTTTAAAACTATTATTTTTAGACCCATTATAAAAACTATGTCACCATACTCTAATTGTTTAGAAGATATTGCTACATTATTGGCATAAGTTCCATATTTACTATTTAAATCTTGTACTACCCAAATTCCTTTATTATAAATTAGTCTAGCTTGTTGTCTTGAAACTAGTGGGTAATTATAACAGATAGTTGCTTGAGGATCATTACCTATAGTTATTTCACAGTCTCCTCTAATTTGCAATCTATTAATATTTGGTTCTATAGATGGTGAACAGTATAAAATTACATATTCATTATCAGTATTTATTTTTAAGAAGAAAAGGCTATATTCACTTAATATAGCTGACTCTATTTCATTTTCTCCTAACATTATTTTAGTTTCAAAGTCACTTTTAATTTTCCAATGACCATCAAATTCTTCGACATTAATTAGATTTCTAGTATTTCCTAAATAGTCATTATCAGTTATCCAGTAGTTTCCAGCTATTTTAGTTGGCAATGTAAAGTTGTATATTTTAGTTTTTTTAATTAGTCTAACTATCACTAGAAATCACCCTTTATTATTCTATTCTATGATAATTATAGCTTTTTTTCTAGGGTTTTACAATAGATAAAAATTCTTTTATGTCGAAAAGAGATATTTATTTTTATTATTTTATATTTTAATAGATTGGAAGATTATATTAAAAAGATAAATTGGTATTTAAGTTAGATTCTTCATTTATTGCTTTTAAGTAATTTTTTACACCATTTGTTATAGACTTAGCTAATTCTTTTTGATAGCTTTCAGATTGTAATAGACGTCGTTCTGTTGGATTAGATAGATAGCCTGTTTCTATTAGGACTCCAGGTATTGTTATGTTTTTATACATGTATAAGTTGGTCTTTTTTATTTCTCTTTTACTTTTTTGATTAGTTTTAAATTCATTCATTATGGCCTCAGCTAGGATTTTGTTGTTTTTATTGATAGAGTTATATAAGACTTCGGCTCCTTTATGAGTAGAGTTTTGATACCAGTTTATGTGTATAGACAAATATAGGTTGCTTTTATTTTCTTTTATTTTTAAGAGTCGTCTATAGAGGTCTCCTCTTTTCTTTTTGGAGTCATAGATTGACGACAAATCAATGTCTGAAGTTCTAATCATATAGACAATTGCTCCATTTTTAGTCAGTTCTTTTTCTAATGCTTTTGATATTTCTAGATTTAAGTCTTTTTCTTTGATTGAGTTATACATAGTACCTGGGTCCCTTCCACCATGACCAGGATCTATTGTTATAACGATACCTAGTAAAGGAAGAGTTTTTGCAGATATTAAGTCAAGTGATGATAATAGGACAATTATAGTTATGATTATTATTGATTTTATTTTTCTTTTTAACATGATATCACCTATTTAAGTATATGTAGTATGAGAAGGAATAGGAGTTTTTGGATAAGAAAAACTACTATTATTTGGGTAATAGTAGTCTTTTTTAC
>UMCF01103686.1_pt1 | contig 47755 bp, 45 predicted proteins | sample 1964131 | NCBI WGS metagenome assembly UMCF01 (sample SAMEA4835958, study PRJEB28245) | human gut metagenome | biome: gut microbiome; material: fecal sample | place: Denmark | collected 2008
AGCTGACTGTTACTAATCGGTCGAGGGCTTGACCAAAAGCGGAGAAAGACGGCTGGATGGAAACAGTGGCATGAAGCAGGCTTGCCTGTATGAATGGCACTGGTTACAGACAGGGTTTTGCGTAGCATAATCATCGAGATGAAGCGTAGCGGAATCGAGATGACCGTCTTAGAAGTTCAAGGAATCTGTATGAAGTTTTGAAGGTATATGTAATATAATAAAGGGATATAGTTCAGTTGGTAGAACGTTGGTCTCCAAAACCAAATGTCGAGGGTTCGAGTCCTTCTGTCCCTGCTTTATATAGGAAAGCAGCTATAAAACTTATAGCTGCTTTTTTTAATGGAAAAACAGGCACGGATGTAGTACACTTTACCGTACCTGCGTATCCAGCACAACTTTTGGAAAATAAGCGGCAAAGGCCTGTTGGATATGATCAAGTGAGGTACTTGCTTTTGGATAGTCAGATTCCGTGACCTGTAAGAGAGCATAGCCGTCCCGAACGCGTACCCGGAAATCAGAAAATCCCATAGAAAAGAGGATATTTTCGCAGGATTCGATAGCATGAAGTAGTTCACCGGTGATCTTCATACCGGTAGGAATACGGGTAGCGAGGCAGGCATAAGATGGTTTGTCCCAGGTAAACAGTCCGGCTTCTTTCGATAGCATGCGGATGTCCTGTTTGGTCAGCCCGCAAAGGCGTAGTGGTGATAGAACATGCAATTCTTTTAAAGCTAACATTCCAGGACGGTCATCGGCTTCATCAGAAACATTGGTGCCGTCTAACAGAACCGAGAAGCCCTGTGCAAGGGCTTCTTTTTGAATGGCGGAAAAAATACGCTGTTTACAGTAATAACAGCGGTTCTTTGGATTCTCGATAATGGTATTGTCATTTAGGACACTTCCATGGAGAATTTTTAGAGGAATTTCATGCTGCGCACAGAAACGTTTCGCATCCTCAAATTCAAATTTCGGCTGAAATTCACTTTTATAGTATATTGCCAGCATATTTTGAGCATACTTTTTTGCACAGTAAGCCAGATAGGCGGAATCCACACCGCCGGAAAATCCGATGGCTGCCTGAGGATGCTGTTGGAAAAAATCTGAAAGTATCATAGTATCACCTTTTTGCGTTTTTTTCATAAAATACAGAATTAAAGTTATTATAAAAAGAAGCATTGCATACGTCAAGTGGATGATAAAGCCAAAGGAAGAATCGGAAAAGCATAAAAAAACATAAGAAAAATTGTAAAAAAAGGAAGTTTTTAATAAAAATATAGAGAAAAAATTGTGCAGAATACACAGAAAAAAAGCGAAAATCCATAATTCTAAACGATGGAAAAGAAAAAAAGCATAGTATCTGACACTTTAAATTGTGAAATGATTGTAAAAAGTGTGTAAACGGTACCAGTTGCATAAAACCTACCTTTATTTGACAAATTAAATAAAAAATGGGATAATTCATAGCTATAGTGAGGGAAAAAAAGAAAAGGGAAAAGAAATCAAGGTGAAAGGAATGAATGAAATGAACGAAAAACAAATCAGACTACGCAGTAGGGAAGAAGTTCAGGATTTTGTTCAGGCAGCTAGCAACTGTAATTTTGATATTGATATTTCCTATGATCGCGTGATTATTGATGCAAAATCTTTTTTAGGTGTACTGGGATTAGGAGTATCAAGAGTCTTGACTGTAACCTATTGTGGAAAAGACAGGGACTTTGAGAATACAGTACAGAAATATGCCGTTGCTTAGTTAACCGCATAGAAAAAGGTATGTATTGAGCAGGTAATTTATGACAAAAGAAAAGGGTCAGTGAATATTTCGATTTTAGTCGAAATGTTTGCAGACCCTTTTTGCATGCATTATAATGAACGTAGGCACTGTGCAGTGCCATCCATGAAAAGCACAACAGATTAGAGAAAGTATAACAGATAAGGATCATATAGAATTTTTTATATAGAAACAGAGGAACAAAATTGCAGGAACAGACAGAAAAGCAGAATATTAAGATATCGGTACGAAATCTGGTAGAATTTATTCTGCGTTCGGGGGATATTGACAATCGAAAAAGCAGAGTGATGCAGGCAGAAGCGATGCAGGAGGGAAGCAGGATCCATCGAAAGATACAGCGGAGAATGGGTGCTTCCTATCATGCAGAGGTACCGTTAAAAATCGAGATTCCAAGAGAAAATTATCAGTTTGTGATCGAGGGACGTGCGGACGGGATCATAAAAGAAGAGAGGATCACGATTGATGAGATTAAGGGCATCTATATGGATCTAAGCTATTTAGAAGAGCCTGTTGGTGTTCATCTTGCACAGGCGAAGTGTTATGCCTACATGTATGCCCAACAAGAAAATTTTGCACCGGATGTTAAAATGGGTGTGCAGATGACATACTGTAATCTCGATACCGAAGAGATCCGGCGTTTTGTGGAGCAGTATACGGTAGGGGAGTTAGAAAACTGGTTTTTAGGTATTGTTGCAGAGTATGAAAAATGGGCAGATTTTCAATATCAATGGAGGTGTAAACGGCAGGCATCGATTCAAAAGTTGGAATTTCCATTTGATTACCGTGAGGGACAAAAGGAATTAGCGGCAGATGTCTACCGGACGATTTATAGGAGGAAAAATCTCTTTATCCAGGCACCGACGGGAACCGGAAAGACGATGTCTACGATTTATCCATCTGTCCGGGCAGTGGGAGAAGGACTGGCAGAGAAAATTTTTTACCTGACGGCAAAGAGTATCACGGCGACCGTAGCTTTAGATGCATTTCGGATTCTTGGTGGAAAGGGTTATCAGGCAAAGACGGTGCTGATCACAGCGAAGGAAAAAATGTGTGTCTGTGAAGAAATGGACTGTAATCCGCAGAACTGTCCTTATGCCGAAGGACATTTTGACCGTGTAAATGATGCGGTCTTTGAACTTTTGCAAAAGGAGGAGATTTTTACCAGAGAGATCTTTTTAGAACAGGCACACCGACACAGGGTATGTCCGTTTGAATTGTGTTTAGATACGGCTTCGTGGGCAGATAACATTATCTGTGACTATAATTATGTGTTTGATCCGAATGTCTATCTGAGGAGATTTTTTGCGGAAGGAACGAAAGAAGAGTATCTGTTTTTAGTGGATGAGGCACATAATCTGGTGGAGCGGGCGCGGAGTATGTATAGTGCAGTGCTCGTCAAAGAGGATTTTTTAGCGGTAAAAAAGCTGGTCAAGCCATATAGCAAGAAAGTAGCGGCGGAATTGGAGAAATGTAATAAGATCCTTCTGGCTTATAAACGGGAATGTGAGGATTATCAGATCTGTGAGAATATCTCGAATTTTGCATTTGCCCTGATGCGGTTTGGCGCGGCAGCGGATACCTTTTTACAAAAAAGCACAGAATTTCCGGGAAAGAAGGAATTTTTGGATTTATATCTAAAAGTCCGTCATTTTTTAAATATGTATGAGAGATTAGATGAGCACTATGTCATCTATACGCAGTTTTTAGAAAATCATTCTTTTAGGATCAAACTGTTCTGTGTCGATCCGGCGTTGAACCTGCAGGAATGTTTAGACAAGGGGAGGAGCACGGTGTTCTTTTCCGCTACGCTTTTACCGATCCAATATTATAAGAAGTTACTCAGTACAAAAGAGGAAAATTATGCCATTTATGCAAAGACGGCATTTTCTAAGGAGCAGAGCTGTCTGCTGATCGGGGATGGAGTCAGCAGCAAATATACCAGGCGGAACCGTATGGAATTTCAAAATATTGCAAGATATATTCAAAAGATCGTCTCTGCGAAAAAAGGAAATTATATGGTGTTTTTTCCGTCGTACCGTTTTTTAGAACAGGTATATGAGGAGTTCTTTCCGATGATGGAAGGGCAGACGGATTGCATTGTGCAGACGACAGGAATGAAGGAAGAGGAACGGGAAGAATTTTTAGGGGAATTTGAAAAAGAAAGAGAACATTCGTTAGTCGGCTTCTGCGTTATGGGCGGAATCTTTGGAGAAGGGATCGATTTAAAAGAGGAACTTTTGATCGGAGCGATCGTTGTGGGAACGGGACTGCCACAGGTTGGACAGGAGCGGGAAATTCTAAAGCAGTATTTTGAAGCGCATGGCGGCGAGGGGTTTGACTATGCATATCGTTATCCGGGGATGAATAAAGTGCTACAGGCAGCGGGGCGTGTCATTCGGACGAAGGAGGATAAAGGCGTGATCGCGTTGTTGGATGAGCGTTTTTTACAACGGGAATACCGCAGACTCTTTCCAAGGGAATGGGAGGAGTATACGGTATGCAGCCATGAAAATATTGGCAATGTGCTAGAGAACTTCTGGAGAGAACAGAAGTAATTGGAATTAAGAAAGAACTTCCGGAGGGAGCAGTTTTAGGAATTCCTCTGTGGATGCGGAAACCGGAAGATTTGGATTGATCGCTGCAACGAGCTGACGCTGCGGCAATTTTTCTTTGGTGCGTAAGATAAAGAGGTCGCGGCTTTGTCTGGTCAGGCAGTAGTCCGGGATAAAGGCAATTCCAAGACCGATTTTTGCTAAGTCGATCAAAAGGTCATTACTGCTCAACTCGATTTCAGGGATCAGTTCTAACTGGTGCTGCAAAAAGAGGTTGTGTAAAAATTCACTTGTCGTACTCTTGCGGTCTAACATCAGGATCGGATATTCCCGCAGATCAGAAAGTGCGATCTCTTTTTGCTCTAAATGAAAATAGGCAGGGTTCGCAATAAAAACATCGTGGAAATGTGAAACGGTTTTCTGAACGTAGGAATGGTTTAATCTTGCGTTTGGAAAATTGGTGACGATCAGATCCACGCGTCCCTGTTCTAATAAGTCTACACAGCTTAGCGAAGTGGCGTTTGTGACTTTGATCGGAACGGAAGGGAATTTTTTATGAAACTGTTTTAAATACGGAACTAAAAAATAACGGCAGATGGTGTCGCTTGCTCCGATATGAAGCTGTCCGAGGCCAAGCGTATTGGCTTCTAATAACTGGCCTTCTCCACGGCGTATCAGGTTCATGGCAGGCTCAATGTGCTTTAAAAGGATTTCTCCGGCAGGTGTGAGCTGCACTTTTTTGGTACTGCGGATAAACAACGGCTGTCCTAATTTTTTTTCTAAGGTCTTGATGGACTGGCTGACCGCAGACTGGGAGATGAATAATTGTTTGCTCGCCTCTGAAAAGCTGAGGGAAGAGGCAACGTGAAAAAATACTTTGTATAGTTCGTAGTTGATGTCCATAGCAGAACTCCTTTATAATCTATGAGAATTTTTAATAAATATCTAAGTCTATTATAATTTGTACTTATATATTCGTCAATGTCCGGGTTTTGGGAAAATAGATTAGAAACACTTATAAATAGAATTAAATATATTAATTTTTCTAATTGAACTTAAGATGCTATAATGAAACTGTAATGAGTGAAAATATACAGATTCCAACAGGAGGTTTTTTATGGGTAACGTAAGAAGAGTGTACGCAGAGAAGAAACCGGCATATGCCGTTGCAGCGAAAGAACTGCAGTCTGAAATTAAGAGTTACTTGGGAATTAAGACCGTAACAGGTGTGCGGGTATTAATTCGTTATGATATAGAAAATGTCTCAGAAGAGACTTATAAAAAAGCATTGGGAACCGTGTTCTTTGAGCCGCCGGTTGACGATGTGTATGAGGAAAATTTTGAGTTAAACGGTGCAAAGACTTTCAGTGTGGAATACCTTCCGGGACAGTTCGACCAGAGAGCCGATTCCGCAGAGCAGTGTTTAAAACTGTTAAAAGAAGAGGAAGAGCCGATCATCCGTACCGCAACAACTTATGTGATCGAGGGTGATATCACCGATGCGGAATTAGAAGGGATTAAGAATTACTGCATCAATCCGGTAGATTCAAGAGAGACCGGAATGGAAAAACCGGATACGTTAGTGACAGAATTTGAGGAGCCGGCAGATGTGGCAGTTTTTGACGGCTTTATGGATATGGAAGAGAAGGCATTCAAGGATTTATATGATTCTTTAGGACTTGCTATGACGTTTAAGGATTTTCTGCATATCCAGAATTATTTTAAGAATGAGGAAAAGAGAAATCCATCCATGACCGAAATCCGTGTTTTGGATACCTACTGGTCAGACCACTGCCGTCATACGACATTCTCTACGGAACTTACGGATGTGACCTTTGAGGATGGATATTTTAAAGCACCATTAGAAAAGACGTATCAGGAGTATTTAGATACACACAAAGAGATCTACGCAGGAAGAGATGACAAATTTGTCTGCCTGATGGACATTGCTCTGATGGCAATGAAGAAATTAAGAAAAGAAGGAAAATTAGAGGATTTAGAGGAGTCCGAGGAGATCAATGCCTGCTCGATCGTTGTGCCGGTCGAGGTGGACGGTGTGACAGAGGAGTGGCTTGTCAATTTTAAAAATGAGACGCATAACCACCCGACGGAGATCGAACCTTTCGGTGGTGCAGCAACCTGTCTTGGCGGTGCGATCCGTGACCCGCTTTCCGGACGTACTTATGTATATCAGGCAATGCGTGTGACCGGAGCAGCAGACCCAACGGTTTCTGTCAAAGATACTATGGAGGGAAAACTTCCGCAGAAAAAACTGGTACGCGGAGCGGCAGACGGCTACAGTTCCTACGGTAACCAGATCGGCCTTGCAACCGGTTATGTAAAGGAGATCTATCATCCGGACTATGTGGCAAAACGTATGGAGATCGGTGCAGTGATGGGAGCTGCCCCAAGACGTGCCGTACAGAGACTGACTTCTGATCCGGGCGATATCATCATCCTGCTCGGCGGAAGAACAGGACGTGACGGCTGCGGCGGTGCAACCGGTTCTTCTAAGGCACATACCACACAGTCTATTGATACCTGTGGTGCCGAGGTGCAAAAGGGTAATCCGCCGACAGAGCGAAAGATCCAGAGACTTTTCAGAAGAGAAGAAGTGGCTCATATTATTAAAAAATGTAACGATTTTGGTGCAGGCGGTGTGTCTGTTGCAATCGGCGAGTTAGCAGACGGTCTTCGCGTGCAGTTAGACAAGGTGCCGAAAAAATATGCAGGACTTGACGGTACAGAGCTTGCAATTTCCGAATCCCAGGAGCGTATGGCAGTAGTCATTGCACCACAGGATGTAGAGCAGTTTTTAGCTTATGCAAAGGAAGAAAACTTAGAGGCAGTTGAAGTTGCAGTCGTAACAGAAGAGCCACGTCTTGTTTTAGAGTGGAGAGGAAAAGAAATCGTCAATATTTCCAGAGCTTTCTTAGATACCAATGGTGCACATCAGGAAACTGCTGTTACGGTTGAGATGCCGGATGAAAAGGAAAAATTCTTTGGCAAAAAAGAGTTGAGCGGCGTAGCCGATGCACTTGCAGCAGGCAATGTGAAAAAAGCATGGATGACGATGTTAGCCGATTTAAATGTATGCTCCCAGAAGGGACTGGTTGAGATGTTCGACGGTTCGATCGGAGCAGGAAGCGTATATATGCCTTATGGTGGAAAATATCAGCTTACTGAGACACAGAGTATGGTTGCCAAACTTCCGGTTGCAAAGGGCAGCAGTGATACGGTAACGATGATGGCATATGGTTTTGATCCATATCTGTCTTCCTGGAGCCCATATCATGGTGCAGTTTACGCTGTAGTAGAATCGGTAGCAAGAATCGTTGCAGCAGGCGGTGACTATAAGAAGATCCGTTTTACTTTCCAGGAGTATTTCCGCAGAATGAGCGAAGATCCGAAACGCTGGAGTCAGCCGTTTGCAGCACTGCTTGGTGCTTACAGTGCACAGATGGGATTCGGACTGCCGTCTATTGGTGGAAAAGACTCTATGTCAGGAAGTTTTAACGAAATCGATGTTCCGCCGACACTTGTTTCTTTTGCGGTAGATGTTGCAAAGGAAAAAGATATCATTACACCGGAGTTCAAAAAAGCAGGCAATCCGATCGTATGGTTTAAGATTGCAAAGGATGCGTATGACCTTCCGGACTATGCACAGATGATGGACCTCTATGAAAAGATCCACAGCCTGATCGGAAACGGTGCAATCTGCTCTGCCTATGCGCTGGACGGAAAAGGTATGGCAGCAGCAGTCAGCAAGATGGCATTTGGTAATGCTCTTGGTGTGGCAATGTCAGAAAAGATTTCTGCTGATGAAATGTTTGAGCCTGGCTTTGGTCAGTTGATCGCCGAGGTTTCTGCGGATAAACTGGAAGAAATCTTAAAAGCAGTTCCGGAGGCACAGGTTGTTGGTGAAGTTACAGCGACAGGAACAGTTACCTATGGAAATATGACAATTACCATGGAGGAAGCGTTATCTGCATGGACACAGACTTTAGAAAAGGTATTCCCTACCCGTGCGACACAGGAAAAAGATGTCTTAGATACACCTGTTTACACAGCAGGAAATGTTCATGTATGCAAGAATAAGATTGCAAGACCGACCGTATTTATCCCTGTATTCCCAGGTACAAACTGTGAATATGACAGTGCCCGTGCGTTTGAGGCAGCAGGTGCCGATACGATCGTGAAGGTGTTTAAAAACTTAAGTGCTGAGGATATCCGTGATTCGGTTGAGGTATTTACAAAGGCGATCGACCAGTCTCAGATGATCATGTTCCCGGGCGGATTCAGTGCCGGTGATGAGCCGGAGGGAAGTGCGAAGTTCTTTGCAACGGCATTCCGCAATGAGAAGATGAAAGAAGCAGTGATGCGTCTGTTAAATGAGAGAGACGGTCTTGCACTTGGTATCTGTAATGGTTTCCAGGCATTGATCAAACTTGGTCTTGTGCCTTACGGAGAAATTACCGCACAGAAAGAGAATTCTCCGACTCTGACTTACAATACGATCGGACGTCATATTTCTAAGATGGTGTATACGAAAGTGGTTACAAATAAATCCCCTTGGCTTGCAGGAACAGAGGTTGGAAACATTTATTGTAATCCGGCTTCCCATGGTGAGGGACGTTTTGTAGCACCAAAAGAATGGTTAGACAAGTTATTTGAGAATGGTCAGGTGGCAACCCAGTATGTCAACGAAGCAGGCCAGCCGACCATGGATGAAGAGTGGAATGTCAACGGCTCTTACATGGCAATCGAAGGTATCACAAGCCCGGATGGACGTGTCCTTGGTAAAATGGCTCATGCAGAGAGAAAGGGACGCTCTGTGGCAATGAATATCTACGGTGAGCAGGATATGAAGCTGTTTGAATCCGGAGTGAAGTATTTTAAATAGGATAGTTAAACAGAATAAAAGTGAAAGACCTTGTAGGGCGGAAAGACCGTTCTATGGGGTCTTTTTTTGCTCTATAGGAAATACCGTATTACGTTAAAGCGTGAAAATTTGTGTTTCCTATAGAGCAAAAAGCCCTTCGGGCGAAGATGCGCAGCTCGCGGAGGGGTAAGTAGCTGCGATGCAGCACCGCTCGCGCGCGGAACAAAAGCTATGCATTCAGAGAAAAATGTGCTAAACTAATATTAGTTAGAAACAACTAACCACTTAAAGAGGCTAAGGCATGCAAAATGTGAGCTTGATAAAAAACAAAGAGAAAACTTAAAAATATAGAGAAGATGAACAGGAGGTCGGGATATGTCATATTCAGAAGATTTGAAATTATTTACGGCAGCGCATACATACGAGAACATTACTGTCGATGGAAGTAAATTTCGGTATGTACTGAGTGGAAAAAAAGGTGGCAAAACACTGGTACTGTTAAATGGAGGAATGAACACGTTAGAAATGTGGATGGGTTATGTAGACGCTTTAGCAGCAGATTATGAGGTCTTACTTTTTGACTATCCGCAGGAGCTTTGGACCAATCAGGAACTGGTAAAAGGAATGCATGCATTTTTTGAAAAAATCAGAATCACGCAGCCGATTTTTATCGGCGCAAGTGACGGCGGTATGGTTGCACAGATTTATACACAGAGGTATCACGGAGAAGTTGGTGGACTGATCCTGATTTCAACAGGTGGCATGGATGCAGTGACGCTGAAAAGCCTTAAGAAGAAATATTTTTTGGCACCGCTGATGCTATTTTACATGAAGCATTGCAATTATGAAAAATTAAAACCCAAACTGATCAAGGCAGGCATGGGACATATCCGCAATGAAAGCAAGGAGCAGGCGGCATATGCACAGGATATGTTTGAAACTATTTTTAAGGATTATACGAGGGAAAAGGATGTACATATTTCCGGACTGTTGGCAGATCTGATGAACCAGACACCTGTGACAGAGTCAGATTTTAAGGAATTGGAAGGAAAAATACTGCTGATACTTCCAAATCAGGATTTCTTTTCGGGAAAAATGCAAAAAGATCTCATCCAACTGATGCATAACCCGGAGATCAAATATGTATCGGGAGGACATCTTTCTACCATTTTGCAAGCGGATGAGTATGTACGGACTATTCGTGAATTCCTGCAAAAGAGCATATAAAAGGAATGGGATATTCCAAAACAGATATATATAGGAGACTGAAAAAATGACGAATGAAGAATATAAGCAGTTGTCTGTGAAAGAATTCACAAAGGCAGCAGAGAATTATGAAAGTGACCATGCAGGCCTTTATGAAATGTGTAAAAAAGATTATTCGGATATTTTAGAGGAATTAGAGAAAGAACCATTTTCTGATTTATTGGATGCCGGATGCGGACCGGCTCCGATGATTTCTTTGTTAGCAAAAAAATATCCGGACCGTCATTACACGGGACTTGACCTGACACCGGCGATGATCGAACAGGCAAAAAAGAAAAATATACCAAATGCAGAGTTTGTAGTCGGAGACTGTGAGAATTTTCCTTTTGAGGATAATGCTTTTGATGCAATTATCTGTTCTAACAGTTTTTACCATTATCCTGATTCACAGGCATTTTTCAAGAGTGTACAAAGATGTCTTCGTCCGGGAGGAAGACTGGTACTTCGGGATGTGACCAGTGATAACAAATTGTTGTTGTGGTTTATGGATAAGATAGAACTTCCATTAGCAAATCTGTGTGGTCACGGTGATGTGAAGATTGCCACAAGAGGCCTGATTGCAGATTGCTGCAAACAGGTTGTAAAATGTTTTGATGAAAAACACGGAGTAAAATGTGCCTGAAATTGAAACAAAATCAAAAAATCAACAAAATCGAAAAAAGTTGAAAAAAGTGCTTGACTTTTACCATGCATGGATAGTATAATAACGAAGTCGGTCAGACAAGTCCGACAACGAAATGGGATCTTAGCTCAGCTGGGAGAGCATCTGCCTTACAAGCAGAGGGTCACAGGTTCGAGCCCTGTAGGTCCCATTGATTACAAAATTTAATATGGCGAGATAGCTCAGTTGGCTAGAGCATGCGGTTCATACCCGCAGTGTCGAGGGTTCAAATCCCCCTCTCGCTACTATAAAACCCTTGAGAAATCAAGGGTTTATTTTTTTATGTTGCAGCTCATGTTGCATTTTTCATAAATGCAATGAATTTTTTTAGACTCTTTGGTATCTTCTTTTTCGAATAGAATTAACCAGCTATTATATTTTTCATTATCAATATCAATCTTAGACGATGATTTTGCGGCAATGTTAGTATAGTTAATGTTTACTAATGCCTGCTTAGATACGATACTTAGAAACGAGTTGTCGGATTCTGTCGATTAGTTGGTAGTATTGAACTTTGAAAATTGAATATTGACGGTTGAAATAGTATAATTCCCCTATCACAAAAGATTGGGGAGAAATTTATATTGAAGATGATTCTATTAACATCGACTAACTCACATATGATGAGTGATGATTTAAAAGGGGCAATAATCACAGCGGTAGTGACTGGATTTATTTCAATTATTGGTTTTATTGTAACCAATTTATCAATGAGAAAGAATTTTAAAAATGAGCTGATTAAACAAAGAGATAGCATAGCACTTGAAAAAATGTCCACAATGCCTTTTGAGGTTCTTGATTTGAGGGATAGGATGATAAAGGCGAATAATGGTAGGATTGGAAAAACAGAATTAGATAGTTTCAAAAAGATGATGAATTCAATCTATTCATACGGTTCGGAAAGAGCAATTTCCCTAGTAGCACTTATGCAAGAAGAAAATTATGCAGCTAATGGAGATTCAAGCAAATTAGATAAATTTCGGGTTATGTCTTTATATGTTCTATTAGCAACACAAATAAAATTTGATGTCACTGGGACATATGTAAATCCCGAACAGTGGTTTAAAATGAGACTTACTGATTATGATAAAAATAGAGAGAAAAATGAATTTGGAGTGTGGGATTTTTTGAAAATAAAAATAGAACTTTTTCCAAGAAAAATAAAACCGATATATCCTCAGGATGCTAGTACGGAAGATAAAAAGTATATTACATGGAAAACAGCGCATGAGGATATAGATTAACAAAGATCACAAGGATATATAGGTAAAAAGTTTATAATTTTCCTAAAACTTGTGAATAAAAATCAAGATAAGACAGGAACAACATATAATATCAGTTAAAAAATTATAGTTTTATAGATTTTTTGTTTTATGTGTTCATTTACAGAAACATAGATATCTTCAAAATTGAAAACCAAATAAATAACAGTATGGATAATTATTTTCACCATGCTTACACTTCAACAGCCCCGGCACACGCCGGGGCTGTTCTATGATCCATTAACAACCGAGGTTAAAGTATTTGCAGATTGCGCTAAATAACTCGGAACAGCTATTGAATTTTAAACACATAGTTTCGTCCTCCTTATTTGAAATGTATTTGTATCAGCTGACAAAAGAATTGTAACAATATCGTAATATTTATTCAATAGGAGGAGACTGGCAGGAAGGGAAAGATTTGGAACAGGCATTCGGAAAGCTGACAGGCAATCGTGGAAAGAAAATAAAGGTTCGAGCAGTTGGATATAGAACTACCAGAGAATTTTTGCATATTATAGGAAGTAAATAAAGATCTGTGAGATGGCGCAGAAAGTAGTAGGAGATTTTAAAACAGAAACGGAAGCCAAAGCAGAAGGCATAAAACGAACCCGGGATTGTCGGTGGACAAAGACAAGAAAATCTAGTATAATAAACAAAGGTTAGCTACAACTAACCGAAGAAAGGAGACAGAAGCATGAAAGTAATCATTGGAATACTGATACCGTTTTTTGGAACATCCTTAGGAGCTGCGTTTGTATTTTTTATGAGAAAATCATTGAGTGATATGTTACAAAGGGCATTGACCGGATTTGCGGCAGGAGTCATGGTGGCTGCATCCATCTGGAGCCTTTTAATTCCGGCGATTGATCAATCTTCAGAGATGGGGAAATGGTCATTTGTACCGGCGACTGTCGGATTTTGGGCAGGAATGATGTTTTTGCTGATGTTGGATACTGTGATCCCACATCTGCATCAGAAGAGTGAAAAGGCAGAAGGACCGAAGAGTCAGCTTAAGCGTACAACTATGATGATACTTGCCGTTACATTGCATAACATCCCGGAAGGAATGGCAGTAGGAGTTGTCTATGCCGGATATCTTTCCGGAAATGCAAAAATTACTGCGGCAGGAGCATTTGCACTAGCACTGGGAATTGCAATCCAGAATCTGCCGGAGGGAGCTATTATATCCATGCCGCTTCGTGCAGAGGGCATGAAAAAGTCAAAAGCATTTTTAGGTGGCGTATTGTCCGGAATCGTAGAACCGATAGGGGCAGTGCTTACGATCCTTGCAGCAAGCCTGATCGTTCCGGCACTTCCGTATCTGTTGAGTTTTGCAGCAGGAGCGATGCTCTATGTGGTAGTAGAGGAATTGATCCCGGAGATGTCACAGGGGACACACTCGAATATAGGAACCGTGTGCTTTGCACTTGGGTTCAGTGTCATGATGGTTTTAGATGTTGCATTAGGATAAAGAAATAGGTAAAAAAATAAATCCCATAAAACCTATTGATATACTATGAAATAAATATTATAATCTGATTTATCAGTTAGGAAATGGAGGCGTACTACGATGAGAAAGTTCTATGTGGTTTCAATGGAATATGCGTGTTGTTGCTGTCGAATGCAATACTCCCGGGCAAGTAATATGGCAGGGTGCTTCGACATGTGTTGTGCTGCACCCAGATAGGACGGATTGTTGATAGAGATGCCATTTGCCCGGGAGTAAAGCCCGGGCATTTTTATGCAAAATAATTGCAGAGCAATTTATCTGTGCACAAAAATGTATGGAAAGCAGACACTATATACAGATATAAAACAGAATGATAAATAAGAATCAAAATGAAGAATTTAAAAGTAAAGAAAATTGTTGTAGCAGCGTTAGCACTTACCTGATCAAAAATTATCCGGATATCCCGCTTCAGAAATTTGACTCCTATGCAACAGCAAAAGAGGCATTTGAGAACGGAACCTCTGTTGCATGGGCAAATGACAATACAGAAGTAATTGCTTTTTCACTTCAGAACAAAGGCTATACGGTAGGAATCCCTTCTCTTGGAAGCAATGACAGTATTGCGCCTGCAGTCACCAAAGGAAATGATACTTATGGCTCAGAATATGAAGACAGTCTTGTTGTAGAAGGCGGAGAGACCAAATAACAGGAGAATTTAGAAACAGGAAGGAGAGAGCAGTTACATGAATTGGGAATTTATCGTGGAATATCTGCCCTTGTATGAAAAAGCGACAGTTCTCACAGTCAGAATAGGACTGCTTGGAATTGCTTTCGCAATTCTTGTCAGATTTGCCTGTGCAATGGTGCAATACCACAGGATTCCGGTGGTAAGACAGATCGTAGCAGTATATATTGAACTCAGCAGAAATACCCCTCTGCTGGTTCAATTGTTTTTCATTTATTATGGACTGCCAAAAGTGGGATTACAGCTCAGTCCGGAGATCTGCGGTGTGGCAGGTCTGGCATTCTTAGGTGGAAGCTATATGGCAGAAGCTTTCCGGAGCGGATTAGAGTCCGTGGAAACCATACAAAGAGAAAGTGCGATCAGTCTGGGAATAGCAGCAGGCAGACCATGCAATATGTAATTTTACCGCAGGCACTTGCGACAAGCGTGCCTGCATTTGTAGCGAATGTTATTTTCCTGCTCAAAGAGACCAGTGTATTCAGTGCCATCAGTCTTATGGATTTAATGTTTACGGCGAAAGACCTGATAGGTCTTTATTATAAAACAGTAGAAAGTCTGTTTTTATTAGTGGTATTTTATCTGATCATTCTGCTGCCGGTATCTGTTTTAGGCAGCTTACTCGAAAGGAGGCTGCGTCGTGCCGGATTTGGGGATTGATGTTCTATTAAAAGGAAGCAATATGCTTCGGCTGTTACAGGGACTGGGCGTTGCCGTACAGATCAGCCTGGTTTCGATTGCGATCAGTATGCCGTTGGGCATCGTGGTCGGTTCTCTGATGACCGTAAAAACTAAGCATGAAATGCAGTTTGCAAAAGCAGTAGCAGACCGTGTGATCTTTATGGATGGAGGACAGATCATAGAGGAAAATGAACCGAAGGAATTCTTTGAACATCCGAAGACAGAAAGAGCAAAACAGTTTTTAAATGTGTCTCCTTTGAATAATATGGTAAGAACGGTTGCATCTGTCGGCTAAGAGGGATATACTTTTAGAAAGAAAAGTACAGGAGGAGAACCGATGAAATTTTTCTTAGATACAGCAAAAGTAGAAGACATAAAAAAAGCAAACGATATGGGAGTCATCTGCGGTGTGACCACGAATCCGTCCCTGATCGCAAAAGAAGGAAGGGATTTTAACGAGGTGATCGCAGAAATCGCTTCTATCGTGGACGGACCGATCAGCGGTGAAGTCAAAGCAACGACACAGGATGCAGAAGGTATGATCGCAGAAGGACGTGAGATTGCAGCTATCCATCCGAATATGGTCGTGAAGATCCCAATGACCGTGGAAGGATTAAAAGCAACAAAAGTATTATCCAGTGAAGGGATCAAAGTCAATGTTACCCTGATCTTTACGGCAAATCAGGCATTGCTTGCAGCAAGAGCAGGAGCTGCCTATGTTTCCCCATTTTTAGGAAGACTCGATGATATTTCGGTTGCCGGTATCAATCTGGTAAAAGATATCGTGCAGATCTTTAAGGCAGGAGATATCCATACGGAGATCATTGCAGCAAGTATCCGCAATCCGATCCATGTAACAGATTGTGCAATGGCAGGAGCAGACATCGCAACCGTGCCATATTCCGTTTTAGAGGCTATGACCAAACATCCGCTGACAGATGCCGGAATCGAAAAATTTGTGAAAGACTATCAGGCAGTATTTCAGGACTAGATTTTAGAGATATATTAGAAAATTACATAAAGAATGACAGAAATCAGGGAATCCAAACCGAGATCGAAAGGATTCCCTGATTTTTTTGCACTATGGGATTAGGGTGTCAAAAGGCGGTTTCACATTTTTTGATTGCGAATTGCACAAAGCCGGGTCTGTTTTGTTCCGTTGTACGAAAATAAGAAAATCTAAGAAAAATTTGGTCTGACCAAGACCATAAATTATAAAGAGAGAATATTAGTGATTGTGTCAATTGTAAAGTGCCGTATTTCCTAATAAAATTTAATTGTTAAGAAGTTCACATAGTTATAAAAATGGAATCGCAGCACCGTCACACTGTCGAAGCGGAGAATGAGGCTGGTGTCATTCCCGACTGGTAGCAGGAGATGTCTATATGCCGACATCCGTAGACGGACGGCGTGAGGCGGATAAAAAATTCGGATATATCCATCCGTGTGTAACATTCCCGCTGTCTGATCTGACAATGGAAGTTCCCACCGTGCGATAGGACGCGTGTGAAATCATTGTAAGATCAAAGGATGTATAGAACAGAAGATAGATAGAGTAGGACGATTAGAAAAGGAAGCATTTAAAAAAGTGCTTCTTTTTTCAGTATAGCCCAAAAGGGTATTGCTATTACGCTTGGGAACGAAAGGAGTCCGAAACGATAAAGTCATCCTTGCGGATACGATTGCCAGTTTACCGCATCCGGCATTCGCTGTGCTGCAAAACCACAGTCGAATGGACAGATGCGTCAAAAAACTTCAGGAGTTATAAAATTCAATCATATGCTCTAGTCTGGAACTTATATTTTCCATCAGGGCATCGACAAGAACCAAAGCTGCCATAGATTCTACTACTACGACGGCTCTTGGTACAATGACAGGATCATGCCGGCCTTTGATCTCTAGAGTGATGTTTTCGCCGGAACGGTTTACCGTCTGCTGGGCTTTAAAAATCGAAGGAGTCGGCTTGACTGCCGCACGAAGCACGATCGGAGCACCATCGCTCATGCCGCCTAAGATACCGCCGGCATGATTCGTCTTTTTACATACATTTCCGTTTTCATCATAGAAAAAAGCATCATTGTTTTCACTTCCCTTTGCAAAAGAAGTTAAGAATCCATCCCCGATCTCAAAGCCTTTTACGGCACCGATAGAAAAAATGGCTTTTGCAAGATCTGCATCGAGTTTATCAAAAACAGGTTCCCCGATTCCGGCAGGCATACCATCAATAATACATTCGATCACACCGCCGGAAGAGTCATGCTCCTGCATACAGGTGTCTAAGTAAGCAGATGCTTTTGCGGCAGCGTCCGCATCCGGCATATAGAGTGCATTATTTGCAATTTCTGCTAAATCTAAAGTAGAAATGGAGATGTCGCCGATGGATTTGGTATAAGCGGTCAGGGTAATGCCGAGTTCTTTTAAGATCTTTGCGGCAACAGCACCGGCAGCAACCCTTCCGATCGTTTCACGTCCGGAGGAACGGCCGCCTCCGCGGTAATCGCGGAAACCGTATTTTGCGTCAAAGGTATAGTCCGCATGTCCGGGACGGTAGCAGGCAGCAATTTCGCTGTAATCTTTGGATTTCTGGTTGCGGTTGTATACAACGAGAGAAATCGGAGTTCCGGTGGTTTTTCCTTCAAAGACACCGGAGAGGATATCTACCGCATCATCTTCCTTCCTTGGGGTCGTAAACCGGGATTGTCCGGGTTTTCTTCTATTTAAATAAAGCTGGATATCCTCACTGCTCAAAGAAAGTCCTGCCGGACAGCCGTCGATGACAACACCGACACCGGCTCCGTGGGATTCTCCCCAGGTAGTGATCTTAAATTGCTTTCCAAATGTTGAACCTGCCATATATGTAAAGTCTCCTTTTTATAGTCTGGCTTTATTGTAGCAGAGAGAAAAAAAGTTTGCAATGCGTATCGGACTGTACATTTTTATTTCTAACGGTTATAATAGAGCAACAGACAAGAGGAGAACAGATATGTATAAATTGATCAAAAAAGATGGAAATGCAAAGCGGGGAGAATTTCATACCGTGCATGGTGTCATCCAGACCCCGGTATTTATGAATGTTGGGACCGTGGCAGCCATTAAAGGGGCTGTTTCTACGGAAGATTTAGAACAGATAAAGACACAGGTAGAGTTGTCAAATACCTATCATCTGCATGTGCGTCCGGGAGATCAGCTGATCAAAGAATTAGGCGGATTGCACAAATTTATGGTATGGGACAAGCCAATCTTAACGGATTCCGGCGGATTTCAGGTGTTTTCTTTAGCAACCTTACGAAAGATCAAAGAAGAAGGCGTTTATTTCCATTCCCATGTGGACGGCAGAAAAATTTTTATGGGACCGGAGGAGAGTATGCAGATCCAGTCCAATCTCGCTTCCACGATCGCCATGGCATTTGATGAGTGCCCAAGTAGTGTGGCAGAACGCTCTTATGTGGAAAATTCCGTGGCACGGACAACCCGCTGGTTAGAACGCTGCAAAAAAGAAATGGCACGCTTAAATTCCTTAGAAGATACCATCAATAAAAACCAGATGCTTTTTGGGATCAATCAGGGAGCCATTTTTGAGGATATCCGTATTGACCATGCAAAGCGGATCGCAGAGATGGATTTAGACGGTTATGCGATCGGCGGACTTGCGGTTGGTGAGAGCCATGAAGAGATGTATCACATCATTGAAGCCGTTGTACCGCATCTTCCGGTAGAAAAACCGACTTATCTGATGGGCGTTGGAACACCGGCAAATATTTTAGAAGGGGTAGAAAGAGGCGTTGACTTCTTTGACTGTGTTTATCCGACCAGAAACGGACGGCACGGACACCTTTATACGAATCAGGGAAAGATCAATCTTTTTAATAAGAAATATGAAAAAGATATGCGTCCGATCGAAGAAGGATGCCAGTGCCCGGCATGCAGACGATACTCAAGAGCATACATCCGTCATCTGTTAAAGGCAAAGGAGATGTTAGGAATGCGTCTTTGCGTTCTGCACAACCTCTATTTTTACAATACCATGATGGAAGAGATCCGGGATGCGATCGAGAAAGGGGCATATCAGTCTTACAAAGAAGAAAAATTATATGGTATGGGACAGCTTACGTCCGGCATCAGCAAGGGAGATCTGTAAAAAGTTTGAGAATAATGGGAAAAAGTATTGATGAAAAAAGATTTTTTAGGTACAATAGGAAAAGTGAGTTAGAAATTTAGGAGGAAAAAATATGTATATTTTAGCAATGAGTAAAGCAGGCGGCACGATCGGAATGCTTCTTTGGATTATTGTATTGTTCGGATTCATGTATTTCTTCATGGCTCGTCCACAGAAACAGGAGCAGAAGAGAAAAGAAGCAATGCGTGCAGATTTAGCGATCGGAGATACTGTTCTTACTACCAGCGGATTCTACGGAACCGTTATTGACATCAATGATGACACTGTAATTATTGAGTTTGGTAACAATAAGAACTGCCGTATCCCTGCTCAGAAATCAGCAATTTCAGCCGTAGAAAAACCGGACGATGCAGTAGAAGAGTCCAAATAAAGAGCGGACATGCTGACAGGATGTTAGACAATGGAAAGCAGACCAGTTTTCGTAGGAAGGCTGTTCTGCTTTTTACTTTCTATTCCATACAGTTATAGAATACATAAAAAAGAATAATAACAATTCATGTTGAAATCAAATCCTAAATATACTATGATATTATGAAGTATTAAAATGGCACAGGAGGTAGTACGGCAATGAAATTTCGAGTGGGAGTCATTTCCGGTGACGGGATCGGACCGGAAATCGTAAAAGAAGCAAAAAAGGTATTAGATAAAGTAGGAAGCGAATTCGGACATGAATTCGAGTATGAAGAAATTTTAATGGGCGGATGCTCCATAGATGCAACCGGAGTACCGTTGACAGACGAGGCGATCGAAGCAGCAAAAGCGTCAGATGCAGTATTGATGGGTTCCATCGGTGGCAATACCAGCACTTCACCATGGTACAAGCTCCCGCCAAATTTAAGACCGGAGGCAGGGTTACTCAAATTGAGAAAGGCATTGAATCTTTTTGCAAATTTAAGACCTGCATACCTGTATGAAGAATTAAAAGAGGCCTGCCCGCTGCGGGAGGACATTATCGGGGACGGCTTTGATATGATGATCATGAGAGAACTGACCGGAGGACTTTACTTTGGAGACCGTGTGACCGAAGAACGTAACGGAGTCCTGACAGCCGTAGATACCCTTACATATACTGAGAATGAGATCCGAAGAATTGCAGTCCGTGGTTTTGACATTGCAATGAAGCGTAGAAAAAAAGTAACCAGCGTGGACAAAGCAAATGTATTAGATTCTTCAAGACTTTGGAGAAAAGTGGTAGAGGAAGTGGCAAAGGATTATCCGGAAGTGTCCTATGAGCATATGTTAGTAGACAACTGTGCAATGCAGCTTGTCAAAGATCCGGCACAGTTCGATGTGATCTTAACAGAGAATATGTTTGGAGATATTTTATCCGATGAAGCGAGCATGGTGACCGGTTCGATCGGAATGTTATCCTCTGCAAGTTTAAATGAGACAAAATTCGGACTTTATGAGCCAAGCGGCGGTTCAGCACCGGATATTGCAGGAAAGGGAATTGCAAATCCAATCGCAACGATCTTAAGTGCGGCTATGATGCTTCGTTATTCCTTTGATCTGGATGCAGAAGCAGATGCAGTGGAAAATGCCGTAAAACAGGTGTTAAAAGACAAATACCGCACAATAGACATTATGCCGCAGGAGGCAGAGCGCGCAGGAGAAGTGACACAGGTAGGTACCTCAAAAATGGGTGATCTGATCTGTGAGAGAATACAGAAATAAGGAGAATAGATATGAAAAGTGATAACGTAAAAAAAGGGATGCAGCAGGCACCACACCGTTCTTTATTTAATGCACTGGGATTTACAAAAGAAGAAATGGACAAACCGTTAGTAGGTATTGTCAGTTCCTATAATGAGATCGTTCCGGGACATATGAACCTGGATAAAATTGTAAATGCCGTAAAAATGGGCGTTGCAGAAGCAGGCGGAGTACCGGTTGTATTTCCTGCCATTGCAGTCTGTGACGGAATTGCCATGGGACATATCGGTATGAAATATTCCTTAGTCACAAGGGATCTGATCTGTGATTCTACCGAGTGTATGGCATTAGCACACCAGTTTGATGCACTGGTCATGGTGCCCAACTGTGATAAAAACGTACCGGGACTTTTGATGGCAGCAGCCAGAGTCAATGTACCGACCGTATTTGTGTCCGGTGGACCAATGTTAGCAGGTCATGTCAAGGGCAAAAAACGCAGCCTTTCTTCCATGTTTGAGGCAGTCGGCTCTTATGCGGCAGGAACCATGAGCGAAGAGGACGTCTGTGAATATGAGGAAAAGGTATGTCCAACCTGCGGTTCCTGCTCCGGTATGTATACGGCAAATTCCATGAACTGTTTAACCGAGGCACTTGGTATGGGCTTACAGGGCAACGGAACGATCCCTGCAGTATATTCCGAGAGGATCCGTCTTGCAAAACATGCAGGAATGGCAGTGATGGAAATGTATAAAAAAGATATCCGTCCAAGAGATATCATGACAAAAGAGGCAATCTTAAATGCATTGACCGTGGATATGGCACTTGGATGTTCTACGAACAGTATGCTGCATCTTCCGGCGATCGCACATGAGGTTGGCTTTGATTTTGATATATCCTTTGCAAATGAGATCAGTGAAAAGACACCAAACCTCTGTCATCTTGCACCGGCAGGCCCGACCTATATGGAGGACTTAAACGAAGCAGGCGGTGTGTATGCGGTGATGAATGAGTTGTCCGAATTAGGACTGCTAAACCTTGACTGTATGACGGTAACCGGAAAGACCGTAGGCGAGAATATCAAGGGCGTGGAAAATAAAGATCCTGAGGTAATCCGTCCGCTGGACAATCCATACAGTAAGACCGGCGGATTAGCAGTCTTAAAGGGAAATCTTGCACCGGACGGCGGTGTTGTAAAACGTTCTGCCGTAGCAGAAGAGATGATGGTACATGAGGGACCGGCAAGAGTCTTTGACTGTGAAGAGGATGCGATCGCCGCTATCAAGGGTGGAAAGATCGTAGCAGGCGATGTGGTAGTCATTCGTTATGAAGGACCAAAGGGCGGTCCTGGAATGAGAGAGATGTTAAATCCGACTTCTGCCATTGCAGGAATGGGACTAGGTTCTTCCGTAGCACTGATCACAGACGGACGTTTTTCCGGTGCGAGCCGTGGAGCATCCATCGGACATGTTTCACCGGAGGCAGCAGTCGGTGGCCCGATCGCACTGATCGAAGAGGGCGATATCATCGCAATTGATATTCCAAACATGAAGTTGGATGTTAAAGTATCAGAAGAAGAATTAGAAGCAAGAAGAACAAAATGGCAGCCAAGAGAGCCAAAAGTTACAAGCGGTTATCTTGCACGTTATGCATCCATGGTTACCTCAGGAAACCGCGGAGCAGTGTTAGAGATACCAAGATAGGGAAGCTGAAAGAGAGGGATTAGATAACATGCAGTTAACAGGAGCACAAATCGTCATAGAATGTCTGAAGGAACAGGGCGTAGATACTATATTCGGATATCCGGGCGGAGCAATTTTAAATGTGTATGATGAGCTGTATAAGCATAAAAATGAGATCCGTCATGTCTTAACCTCCCATGAGCAGGGAGCTTCCCATGCAGCAGACGGGTATGCGAGAAGTACAGGAAAAGTAGGAGTTTGTTTTGCAACCAGCGGACCGGGAGCAACAAACCTTGTCACGGGAATTGCAACCGCATATATGGATTCCGTACCGATGGTGGCGATCACCTGTAATGTAACGGTTCCCCTGCTTGGAAAAGACAGTTTTCAGGAGATCGATATTGCAGGAATTACCACACCGATCACAAAGCACAATTTTATTGTGACAGATGTCAAAGAGTTAGCGGATGTGATACGAAGAGCATTCCGCATTGCACAGACCGGAAGACCGGGACCAGTGTTAGTAGATATTCCAAAGGATATCACGGCACAAAAGACCGAATATAAGGCAAAAGAAATACAGCCGGTGGAGCGTCTGACACAGAAGATGACAGAAGAAGACATCGAACAGGCAGTTTCGTACATAAGACATGCGAAAAAACCATACATATTTGTAGGTGGCGGAGCCGTGATCTCAGAAGCAAGCGAGGAATTAAAAGAGTTTGTGGAATTAGTAGATGCTCCGGTTACGGATACCCTGATGGGAAAAGGTGCCTATGACGGAACCGGTGAACGATACACGGGAATGCTTGGCATGCATGGAACGAAGACATCCAATCTCGGAGTCAGCGAGTGTGATCTGCTGATCGCGATCGGTGTACGTTTTTCAGACCGTGTCATCGGAAATGCCAAAAAATTTGCCCGTCATGCAAAGATTTTGCAGTTTGACGTAGATCCGGCAGAGGTAAATAAAAACATTGTTGTGGATGCCTGCGTCATGGGCGATGTCCGTGAGATTTTGAAAAAAGTCAACGAAAGACTTGAGCCGATGGAGCACAGGGAGTGGATGGAACATATCTTAGAATATAAGAAACAGTATCCGCTTACCTATCATCCGCAGGGACTCAGCGGTCCATATATGATAGAAAAAATCTATGAACTGACCAACGGAGATGCGACCATTGTTACCGAAGTAGGCCAGCATCAGATGTGGTCAGCACAGTTTTATAAATATTCCAAGCCGAGAACCTTAATTACATCCGGTGGACTTGGAACCATGGGATACGGACTTGGAGCAGCGATCGGAGCACAGATCGGAAATCCGGAAAAAACAGTTATCAACATTGCGGGAGACGGATGTTTCCGCATGAATATGAATGAGATCGCAACAGCAGTCAGAGAGCAGTTACCGCTGATACAGGTAGTGGTCAATAACCATGTACTTGGAATGGTGCGTCAGTGGCAGGATCTGTTCTATGAACAGAGATATTCCGCAACCGTTTTAAATGACGCAGTGGATTTTGTAAAAATGGCGGAAGCAATGGGAGCAACCGGGATCCGTGCGACAAACCGCGAGGAATTTGATGCGGCAATGAAGCAGGCACTGACCATGAAAACACCGGTGGTCATTGATGCGATCATTGATTGTGATGATAAAGTATGGCCAATGGTTGCACCGGGAGCAGCGATCAGCGAAGTGTTTACAGAAGAAGACCTAGAAAAAAAGGAAAGATAAGACATTGATAAATTTTATCATGTGAGCTATAATTGTGAAAGAATTCACAAGACAAAGAGAGCAGGAGGAGCGAATATGAGCAGAGTGTATAACTTTTCAGCAGGTCCGGCAGTATTACCGGAAGAAGTATTGAAAGAAGCAGCAGACGAGATGTTAGATTACAGAGGAACCGGCATGTCCGTGATGGAGATGAGCCACCGTTCCAAAGCATTTGAGACGATCATCAAAGAGGCAGAGGCAGATTTAAGAGAACTGATGAACATTCCGGATAACTATAAGGTATTGTTCTTACAGGGCGGAGCATCCCAGCAGTTCGCAATGATCCCGATGAATCTGATGAAAAACAAAGTTGCAGACTACATCGTAACCGGTCAGTGGGCAAAGAAAGCATGGCAGGAGGCATCTAAGTACGGAAAAGCCAACAAGATCGCATCCTCAGAAGATGAGACATTTTCCTACATACCGGACTGTTCCGATCTTCCGATTTCCGAAGATGCAGATTATGTATACATTTGCGAGAACAACACCATTTACGGAACGAAGTTCAAAACACTTCCAAATACAAAGGGCAAGACTTTAGTAGCAGACGTATCCTCCTGTTTCCTTTCCGAGCCGGTAGACGTTAGCAAATACGGCATTATTTACGGCGGTGTCCAGAAAAATATCGGACCGGCAGGAGTTGTCATTGTAATCATTCGTGAGGATTTAATTACAGAGGATGTTCTTCCGGGAACACCAACCATGTTGACCTATAAGACACATGCAGATGCAGATTCACTCTATAACACCCCACCTGCATATGGTATTTATATCTGTGGAAAAGTATTCAAATGGCTCAAGAAGATGGGCGGACTTGAAGTTATGAAGCAGAGAAATGAAGAAAAAGCAAAGATACTTTACGATTTCTTAGATGAGAGTAAATTATTCAAAGGAACTGTCAGAAAAGAAGACCGTTCTTTGATGAATGTACCATTTGTAACAGGTGACAAAGACTTAGATGCAAAATTTGTAGAAGAAGCAAAGAAAGCCGGATTTGAGAACTTAAAAGGACACAGAAGTGTAGGCGGTATGAGAGCTTCTATTTACAATGCAATGCCAAAAGAGGGCGTAGAAAAATTAGTAGAATTTATGAAAAAATTTGAAGAGGAGAATGCATAATGTATCAGTATTACTGCCTGAATCCAATCGCAGAAGTAGGTTTGGATTTATTTACAGAAGATTATCAGAAAACAGAGGAATTGAATGACGCACAGGCTGTTTTAGTCAGAAGTGCAGCGATGCATGACTTAGAGCTGCCGGAAGGCTTAGAAGCGATTGCAAGAGCCGGTGCCGGTGTAAACAATATTCCGTTAGAAAAATGTGCCGATCAGGGAATCGTGGTCTTTAATACACCGGGAGCAAATGCAAACGGCGTAAAAGAGCTCGTATTTGCAGGAATGCTTTTAGCTTCCCGTGATATCGTTGGCGGTATCGACTGGGTACTCGAAAACAAAGACAATGAGAATGTGAAAAAAGACGCAGAGAAAGCAAAAAAGGCTTTTGCCGGAAATGAGCTTGCAGGCAAAAAATTAGGCGTGATCGGTCTTGGTGCGATCGGTGTGCGTGTGGCAAATGCAGCGACTCATCTTGGCATGGAAGTCTATGGATATGATCCGTTTATTTCCGTCAATGCAGCATGGAGCCTTTCAAGAAATGTAAAACACATCAATTCCGTAGAAGAAATCTACAGTGCATGTGATTTCATTACCATTCATGTACCGTTATTAGATGATACGAAAAAAATGTTAAATAAAGAAGCTTTTGCACAGATGAAAGACGGCGTTGTGATCCTGAACTTTGCAAGAGATCTTTTAGTAGATGAAGAGGCGATCTTAACTGCCATTGAAGAGGGAAAAGTAAAGAAATATGTAACTGATTTCCCAAATACGACAACAGCAGGCAAAAAAGGCTGTATCGTAACACCGCATCTAGGAGCTTCCACACAGGAATCCGAGGACAACTGTGCAGTTATGGCAGTAAAAGAGATCAAAGATTACTTAGAGAATGGAAATATCCGCAATTCCGTAAACTACCCGAATTGTAACATGGGAGCCTGCACACAGGCGGGTAGAATTGCAATTCTGCATAAGAATAAAAAAGGAATCATCGGTAAATTCTCAAATATTTTAGGCGATGGAGACATCAACATTACCGATATGACGAATAAGAGCCGCGGTGATTATGCATATTCACTGTTAGATTTAGAGTCTAATGTGACAGAAGAAATCGTAGGACAGTTAGCTTCATTAGACGGCGTATTAAAAGTCAGAGTCATCAAATAACAAGCAAGAACAAACGGAGGAACCAATGGCAGTCATTCGACCATTCTTTTCGATTCGCCCAAGCGAAGAAAAAGCAGATAAAATTGCAGCCCTTCCCTATGATGTATACAACAGAGAAGAGGCAAAAGCAGCAGTAGCGAACCATCCGCTGAGTTTTTTAAATATCGACCGTGCAGAGACACAGTTTGATGATACTGTAGATACCTATGACGAGAGAGTCTATCAGAAAGCACATGATCTGCTCTGGGATATGGTAGAAAAAGGGGATTTTATCCGGGAGAAAAAAAGATGCTACTATATCTATGAGCTGACCATGGATGGACGCACACAGACGGGGATTACCGCCTGTGCGTCGATTGATGATTATGCAAACGGTGTGATCAAAAAGCACGAGAATACCAGAGCGGAAAAAGAAGCAGACAGGATCCATCATGTAGATACCTGTAATGCCCAGACAGGACCGATTTTTTTAGCGTACCGATCAAATAAGCACATTAATGAAGTAGTTGACCGTGTAAAATCTTCAGACACACCGGTCTATGATTTTGTGGCAGATGACGGGATCCGCCATTGTGTCTGGGTCATAGACAAAGACGCGGATATTGCTGTGATAGAACAGGCATTTTCTTCTATTGGCGAAATCTACATTGCAGACGGACATCATCGTGCCGCTTCTGCCGTTAAAGTCGGTTTTATGCGAAGAGAAGCGAATCCTGACTATACCGGCGAAGAGGAATTTAATTATTTCTTATCGGTGTTGTTCCCGGATGACCAGTTGATGATCATGGACTACAACCGTGCGGTAAAGGATTTGAATGGTATGTCCAAAGAAGATTTCCTTGCAAAAGTATGTGAAATTTTTGACGTATCTGAGATTGAACATGCGGCAGGCCAAAGCGAAGAGCAGTTACGTCCGAAACAAAAGGGCGAATATAGTATGTTCTTAGGAGAAAAATGGTATCTTTGCCGTTTGAAAGAGGCAGACAAGAATCCTGACCCGGTCAAAGGACTGGATGTATCCCTATTACAGGATCTGCTTTTAGACCCGGTACTTGGTATCAAGGACCCTAAGACGGATGACCGGATTGATTTTATCGGAGGGATCCGTGGACTGAAAGAGTTAGAGCGCAGAGTACATACGGATTGTGCGGTGGCGTTTGCCATGTATCCGACCTCTATTGGAGAACTGTTTGCGGTAGCAGATGCAGGATTGCTGATGCCGCCAAAATCTACCTGGTTTGAACCAAAGCTTAGAAGCGGACTGTTTATCCATGAGATTTAGGCAGGAGGATACCAATGACAGCAGCAGATAAACAAGAGATTGGCTTATTGAAGAACTATATAGCGTCGATTTTGCCGAATATGCTGGATTTCTGCTTTAATGTAGTGCTTGCAGTAATCGTCTATCTGATCGGCAGCAGAATCATCAAAGCAATCCTGAAGATGAACAAACGCTGGGCAGACCGTAAGGAAATTGATGAAGGTGTGAAGCAGTTTATCCATGCTTTTATCAAAGGTGCACTCTATGTTCTTTTGATCTTCATCATACTGACACTTTTTGGAGTGACGACAGCATCGGTCGTAGCCGTGTTAGGTTCCGCAGGACTGACACTTGGTCTGGCATTGCAGGGCAGCCTTTCGAACTTTGCCGGTGGTGTGATGATCCTTTTGATGAAACCCTTTAAAGTGGGTGATTATGTCATTGAGGATACGAATAAAAATGAGGGAACTGTTGAAGAGATTTCCCTTTTTTATACCAGACTGAAAACGATTGACAATAAAAGTATCGTCATCCCAAACGGAACACTGGCAAATAACAGTATGACAAACGTAACAGCCGCAGAGAAACGCAGGCTGGATCTGACTGTCGGCATTTCCTATCAGGCAGATATCAGACAGGCAAAAGAAGTCCTAAATCAAGTGATCTTAAATGAACCGGCATGTCTGTTAGAAGAAGAGACAAAGGTGTTTGTTTCGGAGCTTGCAGACAGTTGTGTGATCATGGGCATCCGTATCTGGGTCAAGACCGAGGATTACTGGGATGCGAAATGGCGTATGAACGAAAACATCAAATACGCACTGGATGAAAATGAAATAGAGATTCCATATCCACAGATGGATGTGACGATCCGTAGTTAGCATGGATCATCGTTAGAATGGGATTATAGAAAAAGAAAGACAGTTAACATTATTCCTGTTAAGGAATGTGTTAGCTGTTTTTTTGTATGGAAAAAAATCCTTGACAAGTGAACGGACGTTTACTAGAATAGAGATGTAAACAATCGTTTACAAGAAAGGAGTGATTTTATGGGTGATACGAAAGAAGCAATTTTGACCACTGCCTTACAGTTATTTGCAGGCAATGGTTATGAAGCTGTTTCCGTCAGTGAGATCGCAGGAGCGCTTGGAATGACGAAAGGCGCATTATATAAACACTATAAGAACAAACGGGATATTTTTGACCATATTTTAATACGGATGGAACAAAGAGATGCAGAGCAGGCAGGAAACTGTGAGATGCCGGAGGGAACTTTAGAAGAAATGGAAGAGCAGTATCAGGACATTTCCATGGAACAGTTTTTTACATATTGTAAAGAGCAGTTTACCTATTGGACGGAGGATACGTTTGCTGCGTCATTTCGCAGAATGTTGACCTTAGAGCAGTTTCGTTCCGAGGAAATGCAAAAACTGTATCAGCAGTATTTAGTAGCAGGACCAATGGAGTATGTGGCAGATCTGTTTACATCATCAGGAGTCAGGAATGCAAGGGCTCAGGCGGTTCGTCTGTATGCAACAATGTTCTTTTTTTACAGTGTTTATGACGGAGCAGAGGATAAGGAAAGTGCAAAGAAGCAATTCCAGGAGGCAGTGAAAGAATTAGAGAAAAGCATTTGTAAAGAATGGTAAAAAAATTGTAAGAAAAGAGGAAAAGACGCATTATGAAAAAACAGAACCGGCTCTTTGGGGAGCTGATCGAAAAGTGTGCAATGATGCAGCACATCCTTCTGATTTTCCGACAGTCGGAGATTTTGTGATGGCGGGGAAAACCGGGGAAGGAACCCAGGCAGTGTGTCAGGATCATAAAAACAACGGCATTAGAGACCACTGGAATAGAAGAAATCTTGCCCTATCTTTCGGCGGGAACAACCGCGGCGTTTTTAGGTTCTTCCGGTGTGGGAAAATCCACGCTGGTCAACCGACTGCTTAGAGAAGAACGTCTTGCAACGGGTGGCATCAGGAATGACGATAAAGGGCGGCATACAACGACGCATCGGGAACTGCTGTTTTTACCGGATGGCGGGATGGTCATTGATACACCGGGAATGCGTGAACTTGGTATGTGGGATGCGAAAAGCGGCATCGACCGTACTTTTTCGGACATTGAAGAACTGGCACTGCAATGTCGTTTTCGCGATTGTACGCATACGGTAGAACCGGGATGTGCCGTGCAAAAGGCATTGAAAAACGGAACACTTTCTAAAGAGAGGATGCAGTCCTATCAGAAATTGAAAACAGAAAATGATTACATGGAACATGCCAAAAGTTATTTAGAAGTAGCAGTAAAAAATATGAAACAAAGGAATGGATGTCAAAGATCATGGGTCCAAATCCCATCAAACTAGAAGAGGAGCTGCTTAGTCAGTGTAAGATTCCCAAAGGGGCAGTCGTATGTGACCTTGGCAGCGGACAGGGGCTGACTTCCGTCTTTTTAGCAAAAGAATATGGATTTCAGGTGTATGCAGCCGATCTTTGGAGCGACCCAAAGGAGAACAGAGCATTTTTTAAAGAGCAGGGGCTGCGTGATGAACAGGTCATACCTGTAAAAGCAGATGCAACGGAGTTACCGTTTGAGAAAGAATTTTTTGACGGGATCATATCAACAGATTCCTATAACTATTTCGGACGTGATCCTAAATATTTGGATGAAAAACTGCTCCCATTTGTAAAAGAGGGAGGTTATATTTATATTGCCATTCCCGGTATGAAGCAGGACTGTCACGATGCACTGCCTAAGGAGCTGCTCTTATCGTGGACACCGGAACAGTTAGATTATATGCATGATGTTCCTTACTGGAGGAACATGGTACAGAGATGTAAGGGGGCAACCGTGCTTGAAGTGCGTGAGATGGAATCCAATGAAGAAGTCTGGGAGGACTGGCTGAAACAGGAAAATGAATATGCCGTTGGAGACCGAAAAGCCATGGAAGCAGGCGGTGGAAAATACCTGAATTTTATTCAGATCGTTCTGCAAAAGAATAATCTTAGAAAAATGTAAGGATCAGAAAGGAAATGTAAGCTAAGAAAAGGGCAACGCATTTCCTTTTCTGCTATGATCAATATAGATTAGGGTGTCAAAAGGCGGTTTCAAGTTGCCAGCCACTAAGTTGTGAGGCACCTTTTGCCACCTAATCTATATATCAAAGAAAGCGAGGGCGAAAAGAATGAAAACAGATCAGTCAGCCGATGCACATGGGTTCGCTCGGAGAGGGATATGCATTCTATATGCGACTGTATCCGTCCAGCTACCGGAAATACCGGACACCGGAAAAAAACATATGATGGAATGATCTTTGTGCCGGAGGCAACGCCGATCGAGATCCGGTAAATTATAACGTTTTACTACAGAAAACAGTCATTTCGCTACATGATACTTTAGCAGAGCGATACTTTTTCCGATAATTATATTAGAAAAAACAGGATGATCGGGAAAGGAGACAGGCGATGCAGATAAAATATACCAACGGGATCGGCTGGGGTTCTAATATGCTAAAGAGCTCACAGGAGAAGTTACAGCGTCAGGCTGAAAGAGACAGTAAGGTGGCATTTTTTGAAGCACAAAAGGAAAATCTGAAAAACAGGGAGTCTTTGGATTTAGACGATATCGCAAAGAAATTAGAACTGTTACATTCCTATGATGACCAGATCGCGGCAGCAAAACAGGAATATAACAGCTCACAGATGTTCCATGTGATGGATGAAGCAATAGAACGCGGCGAACAGATGGCAAAAGAAGCGAAGAAAAATGAGCCGAAGACAGAAGAAGAGAGAAGAGAAGAAGCAATCAAGGAAGCAAACGGAACAGAAGATAGCGAAGGAATGCTTTCTGAAATTTTAGATGAGCAGTTAGATACGATAAGTGATGACAATGGAACGGACACACTGGTAATTTCCGGTAAGGGAATGGAGTATTGTAAGCAGTTATATGCTGCGGAATCTGAAAACCAGACAGAAGAAGCGGATGCAGAAAATTTAAGGTTGAAATCTATGCAGAAATAGGATATCGTAATTTTGTGAAATCATTCATAAAATTGAAATGGAGGTATCAGGATCATGGGAAAAAGATTAGTTGCATATTTTTCAGCAAGTGGAGTTACAAAGGGACTGGCAGAAAAATTAGCGGAGGCGATAGAAGCTGATATTTTTGAAATAGCACCGGTGGAACCGTATACAGAGGCAGACCTCAAGTGGACGAATCCACTGGCACGATGCAATAGAGAAAAAGCCGGCAAAAAAGATGTGGCAATAAAAGAAACGGTACAGGATATGGACAGTTACGAGACTTTGTATATCGGTTTTCCAATCTGGTACTGGGCTGCACCAAATATCATCAATACGTTTGTAAAGCAGTATGACCTTTCCGGAAAGAAAATTGTACTTTTTGCAACCTCTGGTGGCAGCAATATCGGAAAGACAGCCGAGAAGTTAAAACCATATCTGAGCGCAGGAGCCGAAATTGCAGGCGCAGAAGTTTTGAACCAGGACCCGAGTCTGGAAGAATTGAAGCAGTGGGCAGTGTGGTAATTTCACAGAGAAAAAATCATGCTGTACACAAAACGCAGGATTTTTGAGCAATGGAGGTCTTTGTGAAGTTAGGGCAGATCAGGACACCGGAAGATGTGTATGATTGGATGGATGAAAATATCCAATACGGCTGGCTGGATACAGAAAACGGGCAGCATATCGGAGAAATGAAGAATTTCAGAAAATCATATCGTACTATGTCTTTAGAAGAAATTTTGGAATACAGGTTTGGAACATGCATTGAACAGGTCGCACTTATGAAATTTTTACTGGATAAGATCCGGGTTGAAAATAAGATGTTCTGCTGCAGAATCTATGAACCGGATGACTATGGAAATTTAGAAGATGATGAGCATATGCACTGCTTTGTCCTGTTTTATCGGGATGAAAGAGTCTATCATATGGAACATCCTAATTTTCAAAAAAAGGGAATATATGAGTATGCTTCAGAAGATGAGGCAATCAAAGCAATCGTAGATTATTATGTGGAGTTGCGTGGTGGCAAAGAAAGTCCCACGACGCAGTTCTATGAAGTCCCGCCGGGGATGTCATTTCAACAGTTTAATGCATTTATCAATCACCAGTAGATAGGTATTAGTTTGGAAGATCATAAAATGGAATGAGTGCAGGCTCGTAAACCATGCCGTATGATTGACAAAGGACAAAATTATTGAGTGAGTGATGCTCATGATATCATAGGAACCAGACAGGAGTGTTGGTATGCCCCTTGTCAAGTAGACAAGGTAAATATCATGTATCCTTTCTGGTTCCTGTTTTTTTGTTCTATAGGATTAGAGAATCTGAGAAAAATCAATTGATAGAATGAGTGTTTTGGACTACAATGAGAGAAGTGGGTGAATAATGAGACTAAAAGTGAGACCAATGAGACTAAAAATGAGACCAATCCGGTCGAAGATAAGAATTTTGAGATAGATTAGAAGAAGTAATGATAAAGTCCGATGACTATGCAAAATTTTGGCACAATGTCAAGTACAAAAAATGTTAGAAAAAAGGTAGCTGAAATATCCATGCAAATATTTGTAGACGCAGATGCCTGTCCGGTGGTGGACATCATAGAAAAAATTTCTAAAAAACATCATATCTCCGTAACCCTGCTATGTGACACCAATCATGTCCTGCACTCAGATTACAGTGAAGTGATCGTGGTGGGTGCCGGGGCAGATGCGGTCGATTATAAATTGATCAGTATTTGCCATAAGGGAGACGTTGTCGTGTCGCAGGATTATGGGGTGGCTGCAATGGCGTTAGGAAAAGGAGCGTATGCCATTCACCAGTCCGGTAAATGGTACACGGATGACAACATCGATCAAATGCTGATGGAAAGGCATCTGAATAAAAAAGCCAGAAGAAGTTCTAATAAGAATCATTTTAAGGGACCGAAAAAACGGACAGAAGAAGATGATAAGAGATTTGCACAGTCATTTGAAAAACTTCTGCTGATGGCACAGGAAAGAAGAGAGTCAGAATGAGAGAAGTGAAAACCGGAGGATATGGAGAAATTTAAGATGATGCACGAAAATGAGAAAAAAGAACAGTTCAAATCCTATGTGAGTTTTTATAAAAGTATTATAGATCAGGACAGATGTGCGGTTGTGATCTGCAATCTCAAGCATGAGATTATTTATATGAATCCGGCAGCAATCTTAAATTATAAGAAATGGGGTGGAGACAAGCTGATCGGAAGAAGTCTCTTAGGGTGTCATAATCCAAAGTCGGGAGAAAAAATCCAGCAGGTGCTTGACTGGTTTGCAGCGGATGGAAGCCACAACATAGTTTACACATCCCATAACGAAAAGCAGAATAAGGATGTGTATATGGTGGCATTGAGAGATGAAGGAGAATTGATCGGATATTATGAGAAGCATGAATACAGGAATGCAGAGACCATGAAACCATATGATCTGTGGTAAAGCGAAAAATACAATGACATAAACAGGGGAGGCAGTTCAATGCAATTACCATATTCTGAGGAATTGAATATTGAGTATTTAGGGCAATTATTCAGGAATACAACGGAGTGTTACAAATTTTTCTGGTTTAAAGCGATTGTGAAAAAAGTAACAAAAGGAAAACTGGAATTGACCTATGAAGAGTTAGTGGATGAGATGATCGCGGACGCGTGGTACATGGTAACGGAGTATCATCTGAATCTCGGACCGAAAGATACATTAGAGAGTCTGGTCACGCTGATAAAGCAAAAGAATCCGGAGTTAAAATCCAAAGAGGAAAAAACGCTTATTATAGATTTTTTGAAAAATACGGAGGACAAAGAGCTGATCAGTAAAAAGCGGGCATTGACCTATAATGTACCGTATCGTTTGCAGTCTCCTTTTTTAGAAAATCTAAAAGGAAAGGATTGGAATGTTGGAGAAACTAAGTTAATAGAAAAAATCAATCAGGAAAACCGTCTGATCTATTATTTTACAGCATTGAACGGTCTTGCAACGAAAATTATCATACAGAAAGACTGGGCAGAATATATCGTAAAAAATCAGCAGATTATCTGGGGCTGGCTTGAATACAATATGATCTTATACACTCAAAAACGCAATCCGAATGTTCCGGGAATTGCAGATAAACTGTATCCGCCAAAGGAGCGTAAACTCGAAAAAATAAAGAACTACTGGAAACTTATTTTATCCTTAGAACCGATCCGTGAAATCTATGGGGATGAGATATTGACGGAGCAGAACATTTCTATCGATCATTTTGTACCATGGTCCTATGTGGCACATGATGAAATGTGGAATCTGAATCCTACGACAAAGAGCATCAACAGTTCTAAAAGCAACAATTTGCCGGATTGGGATACATATTTTAAAAAACTTGCACAACAGGAATACCGTTCATATCAGTTGATGTGGAAAAATGACATAGTTCATAAAGAATTTGAAAAATGTGCAAAAGAACATATCAACAGTGACGATATTCGCTATCGTGTTTATAGAAGAGGACTGGAGTATCCTGTATTTGCAGAAGAATTGAAGTCCATTATTTTGCCGGTATACCAGTCGGCACAGAACTGCGGATTTGGCAGGTGGAAGTATTGAAAAGAGAAATATTAGAAGAACTGGATACAGAAATCACCATTGGAGAGTTAGTGGAAACGATAGAATATGACTATCCGACATTTCATCTTTCGATGGATTGCTTCTGGTGTGAGGTAATAAAAGGGGATTTGGTGTTAAAAGAACATCAGGCAGCACGATGGTTAGATCAAAATTCTTTAAGTGAGGTCGAGTGGCTGCCGGCAGATATTGCACTGATTCGCAGATTGCAGAATCGGGATGGACTGAGATAGGGAAATATTTGGAATAAAACATATAGCAATCGGCAGGTTGAGCTGCCAATTGCTACATGAAAAAAATATTTTATATGATCATTGATCAAAGAAAGATAAATCTATCGTAACATTTTTATCGTCAAACACCAGGAACGGTTTTGGCACAAAGTCTACTTCCTGTATTTTACCATCTTCAACAGTAAGAGAGGAAATGAGATTGCTGGAACCCCAGCCGTTTTTGGCCCCCCATTCTAAAATTACTGAAAAACTCTCGGTTAGAGGAACATTATCTGTCAAAAATTGATGCAACTTATACACAATGGAATTGGCATCAGCAGGATGGTTTTCGCTAAGGATGACCGGTTGACCCAAAAGGCTGCTAAGGAAAGAATCTGCTGTCTGTTGTGGAACATTGCGGATTGCCGTGATCTTAAAAATTTTATTCCTGAATACAAAGTAATTTCTTTCTAAATCAATGAATTTACCGCCCAATGATTGAACAACTAGGTTTTTTGAATTTTTCTTAATCTCAAATGCAATACGATCTTCTGTGATATTAAAGTAAAACGACTTAAGAAGCTCTGTTTCGCTTTTTTCTAAAAATAGCATATGAATATGTTCCCTAAGAAACAGTTTATCAATAGGCAATTGCATGTGTTTCAAAGAATATGAGGTTGCAAGTTCAGGGAATTCCTGGAGGCATTTGGTTTTAAACTTTTGTATATAAAAAACCGTTGCATGCATTGTCAGTTGCTCGAACTTTTCTGCTGATATTTTCAACAACAGGTAAGTATATTTTCTCCTTGTAATGTATTTTGCGAGTGTCGTGCCAGTGGAAAAATCAAATACATTTCGGATGTGAACGAGGGAATATCCCAGTGTTTCCTCAAGTTGGGCATATACTTCATTATTGCTCAAAAAGGAAGATTCCGGAATCAGATATTCCAAGGTGTCGATAACATCACAGGTTAGATTGTATAAAGTGTCAGGGGACAATCTAAATAAATTCATATAGTCATAGCTCCTTTCTTTTTATGTTTTAATTTTGCCATGATGTACGGGCTGATTTTGTGGAACTTTTTTTGCGCAGATTTGTCCGAATAACGTTAAATGTGGGACAAAATAAATTGAAAAACTCTGTGCATAAAAAATCCGAATGCCAAATAAAAAGAAAAGTATGTTGTCTACATAGAAATAGTTTTGGAGAGATATGACCTTTTTATTCTTGTGCATATGAGTTAAAATATTATTGATATTATGTAACGAATATTATATAATAAGAATTACATAAAGGAGATTACATATGCCGCCGAAAGTAAAAGTAACAAAAGAAATGGTTTTAAATGCTGCATTTGAAATTACAAGAGCAGATGGAATTGAAGCAGTCAATGCAAAAAATGTAGCAGCTTATTTAAAATGCTCTACGCAGCCGGTCATGTATAATTTTGCAACGATCGAAGAACTGAAATTAGCAGTTTTTGACAAAGCATTTGAATATATGAAAAAAAGGGTTGTTTTTCCAAAAGGAAAAAAGAGCGAATATCCAATGAGAGAAGTGGGACTGGACTACATCGCCTTTGCAAGAAGCGAACCGAACATATTCCGATTACTTTTTGAATCGTCTTATGCAGAAAGGTGTCCGGTAGATGATCTGGGGATTGATCTGGATTTTCAGCCGGTAATCGAAGCGTTTGCAAAATTTTTAAATATAAGCATCGAGGAAGCGAGAGCGGAGTGGCTGATACATTATTTTATGGTCCATGGACTTGCCTGCCGGATAGTAAATCAAAAGGTGGACTATTCGGATGAACAGCTTTTAGAATTCATGGTTCGATTTGATGCAGGAAGGCAGTAGGATGAGGCGAAGATAAAGAGAGACATGACAGATTGTAAATAGCCAGACGCTAAGACGCAGAGCTGAAATCACAGAGGTGATTCGGTGCTGCGTTTTTGTTTTTAATAAGTATAAAAGTGATGCTAGTCAGACTAAAATAGGAATTTTTAAAAAGCGTAGTTAGAAAATATGAAAAATTCTGTAGGTACAACAGAAAAAATTAAGACAGAAGAAAGTGAGGATAACAAAATGAAAAATCTTAAAACATTACAAACTCTTTCTAAGATGGGGAAAATATTGAGCAGGATAGCATTTGTCTTTGCGATGATAGGAGCCTGCGGCTGTATTATAGGGCTGCTCAGCTGTAGTTATGGTGCGGAGTTGTCAGGAGAAAAGCAGGAAATGAAAGAGGAGTAAAGTTCTAAAAGAAGGGCTAAGATATAAAACTGCTTTGGGGATTTTGGGGATGTTAGCTATCAGAAGGATTTTGTAGGAATACAGAATTCTTTTTTGATTGAGGAAGCATTGAATAGTGGATAAAGAACGTAGATTCGAAGTCCGAGGGGTGATTATGGGACACCTTCATTTTTATAATAGGAATCAGATAAAAGCGAACTGCTTTCTGATCCTTATTTTTTTAGGATAAAAGAGGCGTTAAAGGGTAGGAGGTGCCTATGGGAACAGATTCTTTGTACTACATTATGGATTATAGCGGAAATTATTATAGAACAAACCAGGCAGACCAGTTAGTATCCGTAGCAAATCAACAGGATGCAATGATATTTACATTTGCGCAGGCAAACAGCCGGATATGTGTTGGGAAAAAGGCAGCATTTTATTGCATGATACCGATAGAGGATAGAGAAGATGAAACAGATGCAGCAGAATGTGAAGAGGTTAGTCCTGGCGAAGAAACGGGAGTGAATGATATGGAAAAACAGGAAAATACAGGTGTCGAGGAATATTTTTCACCGGTAAAAGAACTGACATATGATGAATTGACGGAACAGGCTGAGAAGGATGTGTCCTCGTATGATCTGTCTGAGATTGACTGGGCAGAGTATTTGACACATTTTACTTATCTTGTGGAGGGACTTAAGGATTATCGGGAGGATCTGGCAAGTAAACACTCCGATATTGATCAGAAAATCTGTGATATTCTCCATTATATCGAACTGTGTGAGACGAATGATGAGGAAGCTATAGATCTGATCGAGCTGCTAAGAGTTTGCCGGGAAAACAGAAGAGAAATTAAAGACGAATTGCAACGTATAGAGTATTTTCAGAATAATTTTGGAACAAGTGCAAATGCGGCAAAAGCAAAGCAGGCTCTTAAATGTATAAAAGGACTTGAGAATAGAAAGTACAGGCCAAGAAAATATGAGAAGTTATTTGAAAATTGTATTTTAAGGGATAAGGATCCGAGCAAAGCGGAATTGCGCGGAATGCAGATTGGTTATGAAGACAGAAAACAAAAGTTTAGCATGGAACATACATATACATACGAAGGTGGTGAAGAAACAATGTTTGAGGAAAGAAAGGAAACGCCCTATGATGGAAAAGAAAATGACTGGCTTGCATTTGCCAAACAGCAGGCAGAATTTTATAAAAATGCCGGGCAGTATATAACAAATCTCCAGCTGGATATAAGAGAGCTTGATGATGAGATTGAAGCCATCCTGCTTAAAGCAGAGGATGCCCATTGCAATGCGGCACAAGGATATAAAGTATTCAAAAGGCTTAGGGAACTCAGGATAGAGAAGAAAGCGAAAACGAAGGAATTGAACTGCCTGTATGCTCTGACAGATTATATGGATTGTGATGCTCTTGCTGATACATGTGAGGACAATCTTGCTGAGATAAAGGGCATTATGGAAGTACAGGAGGCAAATGATGTGACGAGGATACAGCCGGTAGAGAATGGAGAAATACAGGTGGTTGCAAATATTAAAGATATGGTTGGATAAGAGGAAAGTAACCAATATAAATGAGAAATAGAAAATTATCAAGAACTTAATTATCAAAATATTGTCCCGGTATTGAAAAAAATGTCCCAACATGATATGCTGTTACATAGATACAATATAGAAAGAGGCGGATATCATGAAGAAAAAAAATGTGATAAATTTGGTAAAATATTACATGGAAAAGAATGATGCTGGTTTTAGGAATGAAGCTTATGAAATAGCAAGAGATTTTGATAATATGGGCGATTACCAGTTAGCAGAATATATTATGTCACTCTTAGCAGATGCAAACACATTTGTTCCTCAGATATCAGAATGTAGTTCAGCTTTTTTTGAGAAAGTAGAACCTATTGAAGATATGCTTTTATTACCAGATTGTATCACACAAGATCTTCTTGGAGTAGTCAATGCAATTGGAAGAAAGATGGGTATTCATAAATTCCTATTTCAGGGAGCACCGGGAACTGGAAAAACTGAAGCAGTAAAGCAGTTAGCTAGAATTCTGAATAGGGAGATTTTTATGGTGGATTTTTCTGCTATTGTTGATAGCAAATTGGGGCAAACACAGAAAAATTTGATAGAATTGTTTAAAGAAATAAACGCATTTGTTCATCCTGAAAAGGCGATTATATTATTTGATGAAATTGATGCCTTGGCACTTGATAGAACAAATTCAAATGACTTACGAGAGATGGGAAGAGCTACATCGACACTGCTTAAATGTTTGGATAGATTGAATGAAAATATTGTTTTAGTAGCGACTACTAACTTATTTGAGTGGTTTGATAAAGCATTAAGTAGAAGATTTGATTTTATAATTGATTTTAACCGGTATACAGAAGAAGATTTGATGGATATATCCGAGAAGATGCTAAATGCCTATTTGGATAAAATGAAATTAGGCGGTAGAGATATTAGATTATTTAGAAAAATAATGAGACTAGCGAATCCGATACCATATCCAGGTGAGTTGAAAAATCTTCTAAAGACATCAATTGCATTTAGTGATGTAAATGATGGAATGGATTATTTTAGAAGAATATATTATTCGGTTTGTGGTGAAAAACCAGAGAATTTGGCTAGACTTCAAGAACAAGGATTTACAGTCAGAGAAATAGAAATTCTTACAAAGAAGTCAAAAAGTAGCGTGTCGAGAGAGCTGAAAGCAGGTGTTACTAAATGAATGGATTATTACAGTTGAAAGGACAATTTGAAAAAAGAGGAAATGAGTCCATGGGGCCTACTTGTTTGCCGGCGCATCAAAAGGTGACAGTAATGCATATGGAACAATTGATCACGCAGCTTTTAAAGGTAAAGGAATATTGGATAGATAATAATGATATTGCAGGTGCGATTGTTAGTGTTCATTACATTCGCGTTGTAGCAAAAAGCAATCGCCTAAAGAATTTGCTTGGAGATGTTGGAAAGAAACCGACTGATTCAATTCGGGGGGCAAAATTTGTTACAGAAAAAAATGAACAAGGGAAAACAATCCATAAGCATGTTTTTACACATTATGTTCAGATGTCAGCGATTGATAGAACGATTGATAACTTGAGAATTGTACAAGAGATTGTGAGGGAGGATTACAGTGGATGTATATCATCCGAAGATGTTAAAAAACTGGGAAAAGAGAAGAAGTATTTATATGCAGATAAAATCGCAAAGACAAATTTTATTAATATAATTGTGGATTGCTATTTTGTTGAAAAATTTGATGTTGATGAGGTTAAGGAATCTATTACAGAAGACTCCATTATTACTATTTATAGAACAAACATAGATACTAGAACTTTATTATCTAAATTTGGAATTGATGTTCTGGAAAGTAGAATTATCGGGGGTACAACAGTGCTATTGACACCACCGCAAGCAAGATTGTTATATGACAAGGCACCATATCTTATTGCGATGAATGTTGCGGATTTTTCTAAAATAAGTTTTGATGACGACTTGTTTGAGAATGTAGAGTTTAAAGAAGAGTGTCTTATTCCGCATCCGGGAAATGAGCCAACGATTGGTGTTATTGATACACAGTTTAATGAAAACGTTTATTTCCATGAATGGGTAGATTATAGGCCAATGCTTCCGATTGAAATATTAGAGCCTGAAGATTACAGGCATGGAACAGCTGTTTCATCAATTATTGTGGATGGCCCTAGGGGAAATAGTGAACTTGATGATGGATGTGGTCGGTTTAAAGTAAGACATTTTGGTGTGTCAAAGCAGAGTGGCTTTAGTTCATTTGCTATTTTAAGAGAGATTAGAACTATTGTTGAAAATAATCAAGATATAAAAGTATGGAATTTATCATTGGGTTCAAAAAATGAGATAAGAGAAAATTTTATTTCTCCCGAAGCAGCAGAGTTAGATCGAATACAAAGTGAATTTGATGTTATTTTTGTAGTTGCAGGAACAAATACACCGGATGGATTAAAACACCCTGAAATGAAAGTCGGAGCCCCGGCTGATTCATTAAATTCGTTAGTGGTAAATTCAGTTGATATGTATGGAAAGTCAGCATCTTATTCAAGACGAGGTCCGGTGCTATCGTTTTTTCATAAACCAGATATCTGTTATTATGGTGGAGATGGAACAAAAGCAGATGGAAAGATTGCGGTGTGCGCTGATGAATTAGGGGCGATTTTTCTATCAGGAACATCTTTTGCTGCTCCGTGGATTACAAGAAAACTAGCCTATTTGATTTATGTTATGGGACTTAGTAGAGAGGTTGCTAAGGCACTTATTATTGATGCAGCAGCAAAATGGGGAACTAATGGATATATTTCAGATGCAATAGGATATGGAATCGTTCCTAAACGTATAGAAGATATTCTAAATACTTCTGAAGATGAGATTAAATTCATAATTACAGGGACGACAGAGGATTATGAAACATATAATTATAAATTACCTGTTCCGGTAGTTAATGGAAAACATCCATATTTTGCAAAAGCTGTACTATGCTATTTTCCATATTGCGATAGAAATCAAGGGGTAGATTATACAGGAACAGAGTTAGATATACAGTTTGGACGTGTAATTACGGAAAACAAGAAAGGAACTGTTAAAACTAAGATTAAATCGATCGATGATAATAAGCAGACAGAAGAGGGACAGGCCACATATGAGGAAGAAGCAAGAGATATTTTCAGAAAGTGGGATAATGTTAAACGAATATGTGAACAGATAAAAGTAAGATGTGTTCCGAAAAAGGCCTACGATGCAGGAATGTGGGGCATAAAAATAATAACGAAAGAGCGAGTTGCATCAAGACATAAAAGGCCAATGCAATTTGGAATTGTAATTACGCTTAAAGAAATGTATGGAAAAAATCGCATTGATGATTTTATAAAAACGTGTGAAGCAAAAGGATGGTTAGTTAATCGTTTGGATGTTCAGAATCAGCTTGATGTTTATATACGTGCAGAAGAAGATATTGAGTTTGAATAGGCGGAATTTGAAAAAGCATAAAAAATAGTTGTAATTAGCAAATTTAGAATAAGAATTTTTGGGGGAATGATTTTGAAAACTGAAATAATAAAAGATATAAGACAAGGTTTTGAAACAGCATATATAAATGGAACACTTGCTTCAAATTTGGAATATAAGCCAAGCTTTGTTTCAAATAATCCAAAAGAAGGTAAAAAAGTAATTTCTACAATTGAAGAAGAATTATTAAGATGTGAACATTTTCAGATAAGTGTAGCATTCATAACAATGGGAGGAATTACACCTCTTTTACAGACATTAAAAGAACTTGAGCGAAAAGGAGTTGTAGGAGAGATTCTTACAACTAACTACTTGAATTTTAGTGAACCAAGGGCATTAGAAAAGCTGAATGAACTGAGTAATATTACTCTAAAAATGTATGATGTTGAAGTAGCAGATAGTGGTTTTCATACAAAAGGATACATTTTTAAAAAAGAAGAAGTTTATAGGATTATTCTTGGAAGCTCAAATATGACAAGTGCTGCTCTTACAAGTAATATAGAATGGAATACAAAAATTATTTCTTCCGAGCAAGGCGAAGTGGCTAGTGAGATCATAAAGGAGTTTAATAATCTTTGGAATTCGGATTATGCTTTAGATTTTGAAACTTTTTATGAGATTTATAAAGTGAGATATGAGCTAATCAAACATCAGCGTGAAGAGGCAAAAAAAGATATAGTTCCATCGTTTGAGAAATATACTTTAAAACCTAATTCCATGCAGGAAGAGTTCATAATAAATCTTCGTAAAATTATTGAAAAGGGTGAAGAAAAGGCATTGTTAATTTCTGCCACTGGAACAGGAAAAACATATGCATCTGCATTTGCAGTGCGTGAATTAGGATTCAAGAGAGTTTTGTTTATTGTTCATAGAGCCCAGTTGGCAAAACAGGCAAAGAAGTCTTTTGAGAGAGTATTTAATAATTCTGTTTCAATGGGAATTGTTGGAGATGGAAAACATGAATATGATAGTGACTTTATATTTGCTATGGTTGAGACATTAAATAGGGACGAGCATTTATTTAAATATAAAAAAGATACCTTTGACTGTATTATCTTAGATGAGGCACATCATAGTCCGGCGAATACATATCAGAAAGTTATGGAATATTTTAAACCCAAATTGTTTTTGGGCATGACGGCAACTCCTGATAAGAGGGACGATTATATTGAAGGTCGGAATGTTTATGAGCTTTTTAACCATCAAATAGCACATGAAATTCGTTTGCAGAAAGCAATGGAAGATGATCTATTATGTCCTTTCCATTATTTTGGAATTAGTGATATTGCAATGTTAAACGATAAAACATTCAAAGGAAAGATAATTACAGAAAAAGATTTCAATTTGCTTACAAGTGAAGAACGAGTAGATCATGTGATAGAGCAGGCACAGTATTATGGTTACAGTGGAGATCGGGTAAAAGGGTTAATTTTCTGTAGCAGAAATAAAGAGTGTGAGTCTTTGTCAAAGTTATTTAATGAGAGAGGATATAGGACACTTGCACTTAGCAATGAGACACCACAAAAGCTTAGAGAAACTGCATTTGAAAGATTAGCAATGAAGGAAGAGGATGCAATAGATGAATTCCAACCTTTAGATTATATCTTTTCAGTAGATATTCTAAATGAAGGCATTGATATTGTTGAGGTAAATCAGGTAATTATGCTTCGTCCAACTCAGTCTCCGATCGTATTCATTCAGCAGTTGGGCAGAGGATTACGTAAAGCTGAAGGTAAAGAGTATGTAGTTATTCTTGATTTCATTGGAAACTATGATAATAATTTCATGATTCCTGTAGCATTGTCAGGTGATCGTACATACAATGCAGATCTGATTAGAAAGTATGTTATTAGTGGTAATAGTACAATTCCAGGAGCATCTACAATTCATTTTGACGAGATATCAAAAGATAAGATATTCCATGCAATTGATCATATCAAGCCAAGTACTTTTAAGCAGTTGATAAAAGAAGGATATATAAATCTTAAAAACAGACTTGGAAGGTCTCCCAGACTCATTGACTTTTATGAGAATAATGAAATAGATCCGCTTGTAATTATCAAAGAGTATAAGGCATACTATTTGTTTGCTGAACAGATGGAAAGAACGGATGAGTTATTTAGTTTAACAGAACAGGAAAAATTAACGCTGGAATACTTATCAAAAACAATTTTGAGTGGGGTCAGACCAGATGAATTAGAAATTCTACGATTGCTTTTAGAGAAAAATCGAATTACATATTCTGAAATAATTGATGACTGTAAGCAGCGTTATAGTTATGAGATAACAAATGAAAAAATAGATGCAGCTTGTGAGGTACTTAAAGGGACATTTGTAACGAATAGTTCAGAAAGAGAAAAATTTTGCCGTATCAATATTTTGAAATCAGATGGAAAAGACTATCTTGAAAGAATATTGAGTTATGCAGAAAAATTGATGCATAAGGATTTCTATAATCAAATTCAAGACATTGTAGAAGTTGGATTAGCTAGATATAAGGATAAGTATTCTAAACCCTACAGACAGAAGTGTCCATTTGTTCTTTATGAAAAATATTCAAGAAGAGATGTTAGTTTACTTATGAATGCAGGAAAAGACTTATCTTCAACAATGTATGGAATGTCTCAACTCGGAGATGACGTATTTATCTTTGTTACTTATCACAAAGAAGAAAATACAGATGAAGAAAAGCAATACGTGGATGGTAAACCAGATTATGCAGATGAGTTTGTAGATAATGTTATTTTCAGATGGGATTCGCAGATTGATAAGAAGCTTGATGGCGCATATATGAATAAAGTCCTAAATACACCTAGAAAGCATCTTTTTGTTCAAAAAACAGATGCAGAAAATAATTTCTTTTATATGGGTGAGTTTGATGTTTTGGATGCATATGAGGAAGAGAAGAAAAACAATAGAGGTTTAATGAAACCAATCTGTAAGTTAAAATTTAGAATGCATACGGCGGTTAGAGAAGATTTGCTTAGATATTTACAAAGTGGTAATGAAATGGAGAAAGAAGCGATATGAAAACGATAAGAGTAGTAGCAGCAGTAATAAAGGCTGTTAATGAAAGTGGAGAACCGGTTATTTTTGCAACACAACGTGGGTATGGAGAATTCCAAGGAGGGTGGGAATTTCCAGGTGGGAAAATTGAAGTAGGAGAGAGTCCGCAGGAAGCATTAAGACGTGAAATCATAGAGGAACTTGATACAGAAATTACTATTGGAGAATTGGTGGATACTGTTGAGTACGATTATCCAAACTTTCATCTGTCTATGGACTGTTTCTGGTGTGAGGTTTTGAGTGGCAATTTAATATTGAAAGAACATGAAGATGCTAGATGGTTATTAAAGGAGCAGCTAGATGATGTAGAGTGGTTGCCGGCAGATATTACACTTGTTGAGAAAATAAAAAAGGTAATGTAAATATATTATTTTAAAGCTTCAAAGATAGATGAAAAATTTTATTATATCTAAAACTATTCATGCAAATAGTCATTTTATTTGTAATGATTTGAAATAAGGAATATACTTAAAATAATAATTTTATGTGAAGAAGCACGAGATTTTTGAACAGATGAAGAAGAGAAAGAAAAAGCAATTGAGACTTTCAAAAAAGAATTAGCTTCATTACCTGGTATTCAACAAGTGTATGCCTTAAAAATCATTGATGATATAAAGAATGGTGTTTTAGTTGTAGACCATTCAAAGACATTACTTGAGTACATCAATGAGTATATGACAAAAGATACATCCGATAAAATCCAAGAAATGGCAGATGCCTTTGGTTTAAATTTTGATGAATTTAAGAATATAGTTACAACATCTAAGAATGAAATGGAATGAAATGAGCATGACAGATTTAACACTCTATTAAAAACCGTTGATACAGATAAAGCTAATAAATATTTTTTAGATAAAGAAGGTGTTGATTTACAGGGATTGAAATTGAAATCAAGAACAAATCGAGAATTAAAAGAGTTTATTTTGGGAAAAAAGGAAGAGTGATGGAAAAGAGGTGTCAATTATGGCATTGGAAACTGTAGGTTCTGTATTGTATGAGAGATTGAAGAAGAAATAAGGAAGTGAAAACATGCAGTTAGGATGGATAGATTTTTCAAAAGAAGACCGGCAGAAGGCATTAGATGTAATTAACCTTCTGAGTGAACAGGGAGCAGTCGATGAACTTGGAATCGGCATTATTCGTGATGCTTTTGCCAATTATTTCTTTCCGGGGACATCTACCATCCAGACTAGAGCAAAGTACTTCCTTATTGTTCCATATGTGTTAAGAGAAGCTGTTGATGGCAGGTATGGAAAGGATGCAAATAGAGTTTTAAGAGCTATAGATTCTGCTGAAAAAGATTGTGGCATCAGATTGTTAGAAGCAGATCCCAAGGCAGAAGGTGTTATTGGAACCCGTGTATTACCAAATGGCTGGGTAGCAAGAAAACCATCAGATATCTACTGGAATGGAATTCGTACCTTTGGAATATTCTGTGAT
>UMCF01091533.1_pt1 | contig 46449 bp, 43 predicted proteins | sample 1964131 | NCBI WGS metagenome assembly UMCF01 (sample SAMEA4835958, study PRJEB28245) | human gut metagenome | biome: gut microbiome; material: fecal sample | place: Denmark | collected 2008
CGCACTCCATAATGTGCAGGCTACCCATACCAATGGCAGCGGCAAGACTGTCAAGTCCATCCAGCACAGCGGTCCGGACGGTGAGATTACCACCACATTCGAGTATGACGGCATCCAGCGGCTTGTAAGGGTTACTGACACCGAGGGCAACGTGACCACATCCGTTTACGACATGGGCGACCGCCGCACGGAGGTCAGCCACCCGGCAAGCGGCATCACCTCGTTCACTTACGACCCGCTCGGCAACGTGCTCACCAAGCAGACGGCGAACATGGCGGAGGAAGGCAAGATGATCACCTATACCTACGACTATCACCGTCTGACGGGTATCAGTTATCCCGACCATCCGGAAAACAACGTCAAATATTACTATGGCGGACGCAACGCCTCCCACAACCGTATCGGCCGACTGATGATGCGTGAGGACGGAACGGGTGCCATCGAATACTTCTACGGCAAGATGGGTGAGGTGACAAAGACACGCCGCACACTTATCGTACCTAACCAGGCGATTGCCACCTACGTTACCCAATGGACTTACGACAGCCACAACCGCCTCCTGGAGATGATCTATCCCGACGAGGAAAAAGTGACTTACTCCTACAACCTTGGTGGCCTGCTTGAGAAAGTCCGTGGTGAGAAGTCATACGGCTATGACTACATCACCAAGCTGGGCTATGACAAGTTCGAGCAGCGCAGCTACCTGAAGTATTGCAACGGTGCGGAGACGTTCTACACTTACGACGACCGCCGTCGCCTGAGCAACCTCGCGGTGAACAGCGGCAACAAGACCATCATGGACAACGACTATACCTTTGATGCTGTCAGCAATGTCCTTTCGGTGGCTAACAATGCCTCGCTTCCTGCCAGCGGCAATGCCGGCGGCCGGATGTCGCATGCCTATACCTACGACGGACTGTACCGTCTCGTTTCCGCTACGGGTACTTATACAGGAGCCGACAGCAAGTCTGCGTCCTACACCCTTGCCATGGGCTACGACAATATGCACCGCATCAAATCGAAGAGCCAGCATCTGACTCAGGACAACGTGCAGTTCAACGGCACGCTCAATGTAGGCTATGACCTGTCATACACATACGGTACTGAAGCCGGTAAGAAATTCCAACTTGCAAGTGTTAAAGATGTGAATTATCGCACGGAAGAGACTCCGGGAGACAATAATATCGAAAACAATCACGTATATTTGTATGACAAGAACGGAAATCTTGTATATGTGAACACCGGACGTATGATGAAGGATGGACATAATGAAGTCGGCACAAGAGAGCGCAAGCTCATCTGGGACGAGGAGAACCGTCTGCTCGCGGTGGACGACAACGGCTTCGTGTCCAACTACTGGTATGATGCCGACGGTGAGCGCACGGTCAAGACTTCCGGCGAAAGCGACCAGGTGTATGTCAACGGAGTCTTCTCTGGCGGCTCCACCAATACCGCGAAGTTCTCGCTCTATGTCAGCCCGTATCTCGTGGCCAACCAAGGCGGCCGTTACACCAAACATATCTACGCAGGCAGCCAGCGCATCGTGTCAAAGGTCGGCGATTTCGCCTCCTACGGCTCTGACCCGCGCCGCATTGAGTATGCAGGTGCCAACACTGACGGTCTTTCTGTCAACTATAAGGCTAAGTATGCGGCACAGCAGCAGGTAATCAAGGACAATTACAAGACCTTTGATGTACCTTACAACGGTACCGACAACGACAACTACGCCGACGGAGAGGGATTCTGCTGCAACGACGGCTCTATGGAGGCGGCGGTTGCTCAGGCACGGAAGGCACAGGCACACGCAGTTGCCAAGTCTTTCAAAGACCCTGACAACTACGAGAACCTGCAGTTCTTCTACCATCCTGACCATCTTGGAAGTTCCAGCTTCATCACCAACCTTGAAGGCGAAGTGGTACAGCACATCGAGTATGTGCCGTTCGGAGAGGTTTTCATAGAGGAGCGCAACAGCGTGTGGAACACGCCTTACCTCTTCAATGCGAAAGAGTTTGACGAGGAGACCGGTATGTACTACTATGGTGCGAGGTACTATGAGCCAAGGTTGAGTCTATGGATGTCAACCGACCCAATGGAAGAAAAGTATCCGGATTATTCAACATATATTTATGCGGCACAAAATCCTATTGCATATTCAGATCCTACCGGTATGGAGATTAGGGGTGTAACTAAAAGTGACGCTGAAGAATTCAAAAGCGATGTTCATTTAATTTTAGGAGATTCGAAGTTTGATAATTTACGTTCTTTGATTTCATTGAAAGGTAAAAAGTTCCAACAAATTCCTGACGCAGCACTGGCAGACGCTCTTGATGGTGTAACTTGCTCAGAAGATGAAATGGCATATATTAGCTTACTCGTCAATACCATTAATTCTAAAGAAGTTCATTCAATAGAATATTTGAAGGATGGAGAAGAAGTTTCATCAAGCGGGTACTCAGATATTAATAAGTATCTGAACAGTATTGACCCTGATAGTAAAATTGGAGATGCATTCAGAAAACGAGAAGAACGTTCTGATGGGTCTACACGCTACTATTACGATGATGCCACCATTCAAACTCTTGGAGGGGAAGGATTCAATGTCCCAACATCTAAAGGATCGCATTCTTTTATTAGGGGTGTCCAAGATAAGCTTAAGGCCGTAACATCTGCACATGAATTATTGGGTCATGGACTACCATCTGCAAGAAAAGAAAGTCCTGTACATAATAATACAAACGCAATTAGAACGGACAATCTTGTAAGGAGATTGCTCAGACTCCCCCAAAGAGATGGATCAGACCATGCCGGAGGAAAAGATATTGTAAGTCCTTATAGTTTGCCTTATACTAAATAACAACAAGCATTCGCTAAACTTGGTATATGTAGAACCATATACCAAGTTTAGCAATACTATATATTAAAGCAATAGGAATATGAGAGAAATTTTGTTTTTTTATATTATGTTCATCGTGGTCGGAAACAGCAAGGTTTTTGCTGAGCCTAATACGGTACAGGGAAACAGAGAATTAGTATCTGCTATTCTCAATAAAATGCCAGAATCTACAACTAACGAGTCGAAAATTGTTTTTGGTATTAAAGAACAATTTTATTTGATAGTTGTCAACGATACCATAGGTACTGAATATTTTGTGACGATTGATACACAAAATAAGAATTTTGAACTGATTCCCGTCAAGTTTAATGATAATGGCAACAGTAGAGGGTCGGTTGCTAAATACTTTGCCAATATTCAATATTTGGACGAACCAAATCAGGGAAAAATTGGAAGCAAATTTCAAGCTGGGTATCCCGCATATTTTGCTTTTATAAACGGGAATTGTATTATTAAGGATATGATATTTGACTCAATATCTATACCAAGTCCCTTACCGATTGATTTGTTGGTGTTTCTTAATGAAGAAATTATACGAGAAATTAGATTATGGTATCGACAACTATAATGTACACCCTTGCCATGGGCTACGACAATATGCACCGCATCAAATCGAAGAGCCAGCATCTGACTCAGGACAACGTGCAGTTCAACGGCACATTGAATGCTGGCTATGATTTGTCGTACACCTATGGAACTGATACAGGAAAGAAGTTCCAACTCGCCAATGTGAAGGATGTTAACTACCGCACGGAGGAGACGCCTTCAGAAAGCGAGAATGTGAACAACAATCATGCTTATGAGTATGATGCCAACGGTAATCTTGTTTATGTCAACACAAGCCGTACAAAGAAGGACGGTGTGGCTGACGAGAAGACCGCAGAGCGCAAGCTTAAATGGGATGAGGAGAACCGTCTCCTTGCTTCTGATGACAACGGTTTCGTGACTAACTATTGGTACGATGCTGATGGTGAGCGCACAGTGAAGACATCGGGCGAGAGTGACCAGGTTTATGTGAACTCTGAGTTTGCAGGAGGTCGCACGAACACCGCCAAGTTCTCATTGTATGTATCTCCTTACCTCGTAGCCAACCAAGGCGGACGTTACACAAAACACATCTATATCGGTAGTCAGCGTGTCGTTTCCAAGATTGGAGACTTTGACTCTTATGGTTCTGACCCACGCCGCATTCAGTATGCAGGTAGCGAGACCGATGGACTTTCTGTTGACTATAAGCAAAAATATGTCCAGCAGTTGCAGGTTATCAAGGATAATTATGCAACCTTTGCAGTGCCGTACAATGGCGAGGACAACAACGATTATGTCGATGGCAAGGGCTTCTGCTGCAATGACGGTAGCTTGGAGGCTGCGCAGGCACGAGCTTTGGCGAGAGCTGCAAAGAATAACTTCCAAGAAGGTGACGCATACGAGAAGATGCAGTTTTACTACCACCCAGACCATTTGGGTAGCAGTAGTTACATCACCAACCTTGACGGCGAGGTGGTGCAGCATATCGAGTATGTTCCTTTCGGTGAAGTGTTCGTTGAGGAGCGCAACAATATTTGGAATACACCTTATCTTTTCAATGCGAAGGAATTCGATGAGGAGACGGGATTGTATTACTATGGAGCGAGGTATTATGAGCCAAAAACGAGTATGTGGATTAGTACAGACCCTTTACAAGAAAAATATTTTAATGTTAGCAGTTATTGCTACGTTTTAAATAATCCATTAAAATTGGTAGATCCAGACGGTAAAGTCGTTATTGCATCAGACCAAAATGCAAAACGAAATATAATTAATACCCTTAGTGTTGAAGAATCGAAATATGTTAAATTTGACGATAACGGAAGATTGAATTATGAGCTTTTGAGCGAATATAAAGGTTCTTCAGAAAACTTTATGGCACTGAAAACTCTATCAGAAAGTTCTACTAATTATATATTTGCAGTGTCAAATAAAGACATTAATGGAAAACAATTTTATGAAAAGGGAACAAATCTTGAACATCCAGAAAATTTTTCATATGGCGTAACAAATCTTCCTGGAGCAGAATTTGATCCGTCAATAGATGAAAATGTTTATATTTATACTGCTTCTTTTCTTGATAAAAGGACACAGGCAAGAAATACTGCGCACGAAGGGTATGGACACGCCTACTTCTATGAATTAAGTAAAAAAGATTCTTCAATAAATCCAAACCATACATTTGGAAAAGTAGGAACATATAAAGAATATGATCCAGAATTTAAAATGGAGATCGTAACCCCTATATTTGGAAAGAACAATACAAAATTGGAGCAACAGATAAAAACTGTAGAACAACAGGCTTTAAAAAACTATGACGAAAAAAATAATTAGTATATTGATTCCATTATTGGTTTCGTGCTCCACACTAAATCAAAATGCACATTCCTCCTTAAAGGAGGTGTGCATTGATTTACTTTCAGTGAGAGTTACCATTGATATGCCCGTTCCTATCCGTTTTGACAAAGAAAAGGTAGTAAAAGTTACCATATACGATAGCCTTTCAACGTTAAAGATAACGTCACAAAAATTCACAGCAGAAGATGATGTAGATTATTCAAGTCTTATTGAAGATGTACGTCTGCTTTTAAAAGATAATGGCCGAATTGAAACATCTTTCTCGGTGGAATTTATATATAAAGAGTTTGAATCGGAGGCCAATTTATTCGACAAATTATTGCCGGGAGTTTCTAATATTTACAAATTTCTATGTGCTTTAAATCAAAAAATTGGAGATAATAGCAAGCTTTTTCATGACATAATGAATAAAGTGGGAAAACTCAATATCTTAAAAGTTAATCGTACAGATTTATTTGTTGAAGACTATGTATATTATTCAAGCAACGACAATTTTGAGAGAGGCTCTCGGATAGAATTACGATTGCCGAAATGCCGTATACCCGAAAATAAGATGTTCGGAATGCTGGATGAATTGGGAGGGGATATTTCTCTCGATAACCTTGGAATTAATCCAATTGATGATATACATAAATTATTTTTGAAAATTATAATATGTCACGCATTCTTATATTCTCATCAGAATAATCACATTATGAGTACAATTATATTGGTGTATGATGATAACACTTGCGAAATCCAAAGTCCTTTTGACACAACAATTAGAACTACTGCATACCGAAAAATAAATGAAGTCGCTGATTGCATAATTCAATCAAAAGATCCAGTAAAGGCCGTGATAGTTATTAATGAAATGTGGAGCTATCCGAATAACGGAGAGGTTCTTGCAAAGAATTATGAGGAACGTGTTAAAACTGAAAATCCTATCTCTTTATTCGCATGTCATATGGTAGATAAATGTCTGAATTCATATTCATATCATTTTGAGAGCGATAAGGTGGGTTCTTTATCCTACGTTATTGATATACTTAAACAAGATATAGATGCTACAATTCATATGAATTTTATGAATCCAGTGATTAAAGCGTTTCAATCACGGCTCCAAATATAAATTATTATACTTTTCACAATGACAATCAATTAAAGAGTTTCGTTAACACCATAATGATTTTAAATAAACAAAGTTTTATGTAACTTTGCATTATCGGAATTGCAAACCGGTGAAGAACATTGAAGTATAATCGTGATAGATAAGTGAGTCGACCGGCAACAGCTAAGGCAACTCATTGATACTCACCATACAGCGTCGGAGTTTAACGGCTTCAGGCGGATCGCCAAAGGGTCGCAATTTGCGACCCTTTTTTTATTCACTTACCTTCTTGATACGGCTCAATTTAAAAAAGCGTTGTTGGAATGGCGGAATATATTGCACTTTGCGCCAAAAGACAATGTCAACGTTGGCAGGCTCCCTTCAGCCGGCGTGCATGCCTATGCCAGTGGCGGCGCTCACGCGGTCGGATGCCGTTTCTAATATTCCAAGCGGTTTTGCTGTTATCATAAGGTGCTTGTTTTTCGTATTGACAAAAAAACGGACGGCATGTTGTTGAAACACGCCGTCCGGCATTATCGTGATAAGGTTATGTTTGATTGTCGCCCTGCTTATCTGGCGATGATTTTTTCCACTTTTGAACCAGTGCGGCGAATGTAGAGGCAGCCCGGTGTCGGATTGTCAACACGCATGCCCTGCATGTTGTAATATTCTGGAGTGCCTTGTTCGTCAACGGTTATTTCGTCGACTCCGTCCTGAGCAGGAATCGTTACAAGAAACTTGTTGTGCGTGTTGCCGTTCATTGGTACGCCCTCAAGATAGTTGGCGAATGCAATCTGAAGGTAGTACATTTTGTTGTCGGGGAAGGTGATTTTCCCGTCGGCGAGTTTGCCGAACTCGATACCATAGTCGGGATTGAGAAGATCCTCAAATGTTAATATTTCACTGTGAATATACAGACCTACCATGCAGCTGACAGACACGCCGCCATAGTTGCTGACACTGAAGCCCATGTCCTGCCATTCCATCCACACGTGTTCTGGGTCTTCAGCGTGGATGTAAAGGTCGTTGGCTTTAAAGTTGTTTTTGTCACCGAAGTAGGGGCAATTGCCGTTGCCGAACGGGTTGACAAGGCGATAGTAGCCAGGGGTTGTTTCGCTCTCTTCTATCTCCACATCCCATGTGGCGAGGAAGCTTTCGTCAATAGCCGAGAACATGTCATCACAGAATGTGCCCGTGCCCAACTGTTTCCAGCCGTCCTGTTTTTCGCGTGCGCCGACTGAAAGTGACAGGATAGCAAACAATGCAACTAAAAGGTAGTTTTTTCTCATACAAAAAAGATTAATGTTATAAAATAATTATCAACGTTACAAACTTATATTATTTGTATGATATATGCAATAGATTTTCACAAAAACTGCATAAAAAATCAATGGATGATTTCAAAATTCGGAAACCATCCATTTTTTTGCTGTCGTAGTTGATAAACTAAAGTCGGTGCTATTCGTTCATGATGTCGAGCGGGCCGGAGTAGTCGAGGTCGGGGATTACGGGGACAACAGAGCCGTAGCCTTGGGCGTTCCAATAGAGGTCGGTGTCGGTGGCTTCGGGTTCGTGGTTTTCGTATTTTCCCGTCAGGATGTAGAACGGTTTCCCTTCCGGACTTGTGTAGTGGGCATATTCTTCGGTCCATCGGCCGCGGCATGCGCGTGCGCGTCGGAAGCCTTTCACGACACCTCCTTTGGGGAAGTTCACGTTGAGGCACACGCCGTCGGGCAGTCCGCGCTCGATGACACGCCGCGTGATTTCGGTGACGTGCGGCATGCAGGCGTCGAAGTCGGCAGCCGAAGGGTTGTGGGTGCAAACGGAGAACCCTATGCTTGGGATGCCTTGCAGACAACCCTCGATTACGGCCCCCATCGTGCCTGAATAAATCACGGAGTTGCCCGTGTTTGAGCCGTGGTTGATGCCAGCCAGCACGAGGTCGGGTTGCTTGTCGACGATGGCGTTGAGCGCAAGTTTGACGCAGTCGGCAGGGGTGCCGTTTACAGACCACATCTGCGCGCCGTTGTAGTCATCAATCCGTTTCGGCATAAGCATTGTGTTGCAGGAAATGGCCGACGAGCCGCCGGAGCGTGGGCCGTCGGGAGCGGCGACAATCACCGTGCCTAGCTCCGACACAGCGTCGACAAGACGGTGGATGCCTTCCATCGTTATCCCGTCGTCGTTTGATATGAGAATGAGTGGCATGAAATTTTATTTTACGAGTTCCTGGGCATGGCGGAAATCGTCGGGCGAGCCAACGTCGAGCCATGTTCCGTTGATAGGGTGGTAGATCACTTTGCGCCCGTCGGCAACGAGCATCTCTATGAGGTCGGTTGCGTCAAAGACGGTGTCGTCGGGGATGCGGTCGAGCAGCGCGCGCCGCACGATGTAGATTCCCGCGTTGGCGTAGTAGTTGTAGGTTGGCTTTTCCTCCAGTCCGAGAATGCGGTTGCCTTCGCTTCTGAATATGGCGAGCGGCACCGACACCATGTATGGAATCGCCGCGATTGTCATATCGGCCTGTTCCTCGATGTGCTGCAGGAACATGTCCTCATAGCTTATTGTGGTAAACAGGTCGGAGTTCATTATCAGCACATTGTCGTGCGACAGCCCGTCGACAAGCTTGGCTGCTCCGATTGTGCCGAGTTTGCGTGGTTCGCGCACGCAGCGCACGTCGACGCCGCCCACCGGACGCGAGAAATGCTCATCGAGCTGCTCTGCGAGGTAGTTGGTCGTGACGGCAATGTTTCTCACCCCGTTCCTGGCAAGAGCCTCCACGTTGTAGTCGATGATGCACTTGTCGCCGATTTTGAGCAGCGGCTTCGGGGTGGTCAGTGTCAGCGGTCGCAGCCTCTCTCCGCGACCGCCAGCCATCATTATGGCGTCGAGCGGCAGGATGGAGTGGCAAGAAGTGAAGTCGTAGACCTCCACGATGCGGCATTCGCTGTCGAGGCACGGCACGAGCGTGATTCCCTGTCGGCGCACCTCGCGCACCTTCTCCACGCTTATTTTGCCTTGTTCGAAGCGTCGGAAGTTGCGGTGCATTATCTCGCGGACTGTCACGTCGAGCGAGCGTTTGGCAATCAGAAACCGTCGCACGTCGCCGTCGGTCAGAGTGCCTGTCATGCGTTGCTTGTCGTCGACGGCGAAAAGCACCATCGATTGTCCCGACAGCCCGTTTATGCGCTCTATTGCCTCTATCAGAGAGGCGTCTTGGCTGATTATGTGTTTGCTGCAGTCGTACATTTGAAAAAAAACTTATTGGAGTCCGAAATTATAGATAAAAATCGTAACGGGCAAATTCTGAATGATTATTTGATTGCAAATTGCTTAATCGTCGGGAAAAAACAAGCGCGGAAGCTTGAATTTCTACAAACTTCCGCGCTGTGTTGTAATTGATGCGTCGTGTTATTTTCCACATTTTGCCTTGATGGCAGACTTTATGCGGTCGAAAATCTCATCAACGCTTCCCATGCCCTCGATGGCGAGGTATTCGCCTCCGTCCTCGTAGAATTTCTGCAGGGGCTGTGTCTGTGAGTGGTACACTTTCAAACGACTTTTGATGGTCTCGAGATTGTCATCGCTGCGTCCCGACTCCTGTCCGCGTTTGAGCAGACGCTGTACGAGTTCGTCCTCGTCGACGTGCAGGCCGACCACGGCGTCGACTTTTGCACCGCGCTCGGCAAGCATAGTCTTCAGAGCCTTTGCCTGCTCGATAGTGCGTGGGAAACCGTCGAAAATCACGCCGTCGCGTGCTTCCGGAGTGTTGTCGAGGATGTCGGCAAGAATGCTGATCATCAACTCGTCAGGAATCAATTGTCCTTTCGAAATATAGGCATCGGCAGTGCGGCCGAGTTCCGTGCCGCGTGCGATGTGGTCACGCAGCACTTCTCCTGTAGAGATGTGGTGCAGGCCATAGTTCTTGATTAAGTTCTCGCTCTGAGTGCCCTTCCCGGAACCCGGAGCGCCAAAAATAACGATGTTGAACATAACTAATTGTAGATTTAAATGTTCGGGCTTCACCGTTTGCAATGATGAAGCCCGAAGATTATAGGGTTATAAATTACTTTCAAGGATGTATATATCCTTCAAGTTTCGGGCTTGTTCGTCAAGGTCGAGTCCGTAGCCGATGATGAATTTGGTCGGAATCTCGAAGCAGCAATAGTCGACGTTGACATCTACTTTTGCAGCAGAAGGCTTGCGCAGCAATGTGGCGAAACGAATTTCGGCAGGGTTCTGCTTTTTCAGTTCGGCAACGAGCTGCTGGGCGGTGTAGCCAGTGTCGACGATATCCTCGACAATCACAATTGTGCGTCCGGAGATGTCCTGGTCGAGTCCGAGCAGTTGCTTTACCGAACCAGTCGATTGCGTTCCGCAATAAGACTTGAACCTGATGAAAGAGATTTCCGATGGGAAATCGATCTGACGGAATAGGTCGGCGGCAAAAATAAATGCGCCGTTGAGCACGCACACAAACAAAGGGTTCTTGCTTTCGCAGTCTTTCTTTATTTCAGCTGCTACTTCTTTGATTCTTGCTTGAATCTTGTCGTTTGTAATGTAGGGAACAAACGTTTTATCGTCGATGACTACCTTGTCCATAAAGGGTTGGAATTTTAATAAATTGCGCAAATTTACGAATAATTAATTGTATTGCAATGCGTATATAGAAAAATGTGTGGACAAAATTACAAAGACGCTTGAATATTGCGTTCTTTCATCAGATGTTCGGCGATGAGCCAGTCGAGCGGAGTGTCGAGGTCGATTGATCGGCCGGCATCCATCGGACACATTCTGCGGCGTTTGAACTTGCCGAGAGGCATCTTTCTGAGACTTGTGGTGTTGATGACGTAGACCGCGCCGTTGTATTCCCACGCTTTCGGGGCATCCTGGCGCCGGGTGAAAGTCCCGTCGCCTTTCGAGATTTGCAGAAAACCGTCGTCGCCTTCCTCGAAGCAGTTGTAGTAGGGGTTGCTTTCCGCCTCTTTTACGGTCACCACCATGTCGATGTCGGGTGTGTAGAGCTCGAGTGCGCGGCGCACGTCGTCGGCGGTGCGCATTGGCGATGTTGGCTGCAGAAGCACGAGCCTGTCGTAGTCCACGCCGCGGTTATGGTAGAAATCGAGGGCGTGCAGCATCACCTCGTATGATCCGCTCTTGTCGGTGGCGAGGCTGTCTGGGCGCATGAACGGCACGTCGAGTCCCATTTTCCGTGCGGTCTCGGCGATTTCCGGGTCGTCGGTCGAGAGGCAGATGTCGCGGTCGTCGGCAAATTCGCGTGCCACGTTGATTGAGTATCCAATCAGCGGCAGTCCGCAAAGCGGACGTATGTTTTTATGCGGTATGCCTTTGCTTCCGCCGCGGGCAGGGATGAGATACAGGGTTTTCATTGCAACCAATGTGTTTGTAAACCAAACGGGGCTGTATCGTAGATGATGCAGCCCCGCTTGTATTTCGGTTTTTTTTGTAAATCTTATTTTGCAGGAGCCTGCTGAGCCGGAGCCGCTGCAGGAGCCTGAGCTGTTTTAGGAGCCTCTTTCTTGGCGGCAGGAGTGCCGAAGTTGGCCGGAGCTGTTGTCTGGGAAGGAACGTCCTGTGTGCGTGAAGCCTGTTCAGCCTTTGTCCCACCGATAAAGAAGGCGGAAGCGATGCTGAGCACGCAGATTACGATTGCGAGAGTCCAAGTTGCTTTTTCAACGAAACTGTTCGTTTTGCGAACGCCGAGGATTTGGTTTGAACTTGCGTAGTTGGAAGCCAGACCTCCACCTTTGGATTTCTGGATCAAAACGATGCCAATCATCAAGATTGAGGCAATCACTATGAAAATTACTAATGCTTTAAACATTTCTGTTATTGTTTATTTTGTTTATATTTCTCGTTTTCAATCAGTTTCTTGAGGAAACGGATTTGGTCTGCAAAGTAAATACTTTTTTCTGAATAATTCAAACTTAATGATTGAATAATTTCTAAAGCCTTTGCGAATTTATGCTGACGGATGTATATTTTTGCGAGACTCTCGCTCAGCAGCGACGGGTCGTCGTCGGCGACTGGGGCTGTTGGCTTTGGTGCGCGCGCCACTTCCTCCGCCACTTCGTCCGCCTGTCTGTCGGCATCGTTGTCGGCAGTCGACGGGAAGCGTCCGCTTTGCTGCCGGCTGCGCGTGATGAATTTGTTGATAAGACGGTCGTGTTCGCTTTCCTCTCCGTTCTCTTTGGGCTCGCTTTTCTCCTCCTCTTTTGCCAGCAGCTGCGCATAGTCAGGTGTAGGGTTGAAGATTCGCTGTTCGAGGGCGCGAGTCTCGGCGTCGTCGTTGTTGCCGAATGTGTCGAGAAAGTGCGATATTGTGTCCATTGTGGATTTTGTCTTGTTGTCTGTTTCAGTGTTGTGAATGCGTATTGCGGAACCGTCGTTGCCTACGAGATAGAAGAGGTCTTCGCGGTTTCCGATGGTTGTTGCCGCGCCGGCAAGCAGTTGCTGTCGTTGGCTGTCGGTCAGAGAGCCGTCCTGCATTCTCATCACCATTGCCGGAAGGAAATATGGGTAGTCGGCCATCAGCGAGCAGAATAGGCTGTCGTTGATGGCTGCACCGTTGGCAATGGCGCGGTCGAGACATTTGACGCGGTCGGTTTTCTCCATTTCTATATTGTTTGTAAGCTTACCAGTTGCCTGCTGTGGCATTGAAAATCAGCATTACGAGTTCCTCGGTTATTTCCTCGCAGAGTTGGTCCTGGACGTTGGTCAGCATCTCAGAAGAGTCGAAGTCGCGAAACGCCGAGAACGACTGGTCGATTGAGTTCTTCGGCTGCTTGTGGTCGGTGTATTTCACGCGCACCGATATTGTCAGTCTTGTCTTTGATGCGTATGCGTCCTCGGTCACCGCCTGCGGGGTGAGCGAGTAGCCTGTAATCTCTCCCTCGACGCTCAGGTCGGTGTTTGAGCTGTCGACAATCCGCAGTCGTGTCTGCTTGGTGTATGTGTCAGTGAGCTTGTTCTCAAACATCGGCTGCAGCGGAGCGTAGACCATTGCCGCTCGGATAGGAAACTGCCCGACGTTGATGGTCTTGTAGATAGAATAGTCGATGGCGGCGCCGTTCAGCTTGTAGCTGATGGTGCATGCGCTCAGTGCGACAATCATTGCCGCCACAATCCAGATGTATTTTAATTTGTTCATTCCAGTCCGTACTCTTTGATTTTTCTGTAGAGCGTCCGCTCGGATATTTTCAGTTCCTCGGCGGTTTTCTTCCGTTTGCCCTCGTTGCGCTCAAGCGACCGTTTTATGGTTTCGCGCTCGGTGTCCTCAAGGGTCATTGTCGCGTCGTCGTGCGGCTCCGCGTTGATGAATTCCGCCTCGTTGGGCTGGCTTGCCGGCAACGCATGCTGCGGCAGCATAGCCTGCGGCGCGAAATTTTTCTGCAGGTTCTTGATGGTTCCTATGTTTTGGCGTGGCTGCCCTTGTGCCAGATTCTCGATGTCGTCGCGCAGATTGTCGATTTCCTTGCGCATCTCGAAAATCATCTTGAAGAGCATCTCGCGTTCCTTTTCATAGGAGTGGAGCATCTCTCCCGGCGCCACAGCCGGCGTGAATTCGCCACCGGCGTATGGCAGATATGCTGCGACCTCGTCGGCAGTGATTTTCCTGCCGGCGTCAAACAGCGAAATCTGCTCAATCAGGTTTTTCAGCTGGCGCACGTTTCCCGGCCATCGGTAGCTCAGCAGGGCGCGTTTTGCCGAATCCTCAAACTCGATGGCAGGCATACGGTATTTGTCGGCGAAGTCGCGGCTGAACTTCCGTGACAGCAGGATTATGTCGTCGCCACGGTCGCGCAGCGGCGGCACGACGATGAAGATTGTCGACAGTCGGTAGTAAAGGTCTTCGCGGAAACGTCCTTCCGCCACTGCCTTCTGCATGTTTACGTTTGTGGCGGCAACAACGCGGATGTTGGTCTTCTGCACCTCCGACGAGCCGACTTTGATGAATTCTCCCGACTCCAGCACTCGCAGCAGCCGCGCCTGTGTGGTCAGCGGCAGCTCCGCCACCTCGTCGAGAAAAATCGTACCTCCGTTAGCCTCCTCGAAATAGCCTTTTCGTGAAGAGATGGCACCTGTAAACGCACCTTTCTCGTGTCCGAACAGCTCGGAGTCGATAGTGCCTTCAGGGATTGCTCCGCAGTTTACGGCGATGTACTTGCTGTGCTTGCGCGAGCTGTAGGCATGGATAATCTGCGGGAAAAACTCCTTTCCTGCGCCGCTTTCGCCGTTGATAAGCACCGACAGGTCGATCGGCGCCACTTGCAGGGCGCGTCCCACAGCCGCCATCAGGGCTGGGGAGTTTCCGATGATTCCAAATCGCTGTTTGGCTTCTTTTATTTCGGGGGTTATTTCGATATTCATATTGCAGTCTCCATACATTAAGCCTACAAAGATAGCGTTTTTTATGCATACGGATGCTTAGGAGACGGTTAAAATGCACTAACTTTGTGGAAGCAACAAGAAGGAATATGGATGAAAAAATGGAAATAGCGATTGTGCAGCATGATATTGTGGCTGAATCAGTGGAGCGAACGCTCTCGGGAATAGAGAGTTTGCTTGCCGGTGTCGAGGCGGTCGACCTGGTGGTTCTGCCAGAGATGTTTGCCACTGGATTTGACGTCGACGACGCGTCGGTGGCGGAGCCGGCATCGGGCGGCGCCGTGCTGCGGTGGATGCAGAGTCTTGCAGCCGCCCGGCGGTCGGCGGTGGAAGGCAGCGTGGCTGTCGACGACAACGGCCTCCGCAACCGCCATTATTTTGTGTATCCCGACGGCACATACCGCTACTACGACAAGCGTCATCTTTTCAGTTTCGGCGGCGAGAACCGTCTTTACCGGCAAGGCGTAAGCCCCTGTGTGGTGGAATATAAAGGAGTGCGCCTGCTGTTGCAGACGTGCTACGACCTGCGTTTCCCAGTGTTTTCGCGCAATTGCGGAGGTTGCTACGACGTGGCGGTGTATGTTGCGAGCTGGCCTAAGTCGCGCATATCCGCATGGGACACGCTCCTTCAGGCGAGAGCCATAGAAAATCTTGCGTATGTCGTGGCGGTAAACCGGGTGGGAGCGGTAGGCAAGTTGGAGTATGACGGCCACAGCCGTGTCGTAGACTATCTGGGCCGCACTGTCACGGGTGTAGCCGACAGCGAAGAGGGCGTTGCCGTGGCTGAAATCGACTTGTCGCGTCTGCGCGCTTTCCGCAGTAAATTTCCGGCACTTGACGATGCCGACCGCTTCACTGTCGACTTGTGACGGCCGCTGCGGTTGTAATGCTTGATAATGAGCCGATAAAATGTTGCGTAAATGTGAACAATATAGCCTTTGGCTTGTTAAAACAATTGTGGACGGTTGACTGCGCTGCTGCTTGCTTTTTCTGGATTCAGGCAGCTGAAATTCGGAGATGCAAGTTGCACATGCGTAGAAATTGCAAAATGTTTGCGTTGCAACCTTACACGGTGTGATAAAATGATGTTAAAACAATTAAAAAAGTTCCGCAAATAGCGGCCGTTGGCTGAATAATATATTATTTTTGTAGTGAAAATTAAAATTGAGAGGTGAGAACTAATGAATATCTACAATTTGGAAATTCATAAACAATGTGGTTTGTATAGTTTGCCGGAAGACGGTTCTATAAAAATCATGGACCGGAAGGAGGAGACGGAAGTCTTGTTCCTCGAGGAAAAACTGACCTATTCCAAACTGCTCTTCGTGTTGGAGGGAAAGGTCAAGTTGAAAATAAATAAGTTGGAAGTGCAGGTGGTTGGTCCTGGCAATGTGGCATTAGTGCCATGTAATTCCTATCTAATCGCGTCGGTAGAACCTGGAAGTTATCTTTTAATGGTTAATTTTACAGAAAAAGAGCCGTTTTGCTCGCGTTATTCGCTCGTGAATCTTATGCACGATGCCGATTCTGTGGAAGACAGTTCCCGTCGGGTGGGAGTCAGCCTGCCAATCAACGAGAGAATCAAGACATTTGTCGACTCAGTGGTTGCCTGCATGGACGACGGAATATCCAATAGTGTTTATTTCAACATTAAGAAGCAGGAATTGTTTTTGTTGATGCTGTCGTACTATGACAAGAACGATCTTGCAGAATTCTTCTACCCGCTGTTCTGCTTCAACCGCAAATTTGAGCAGCTCGTGATGAGCAACTACGAGAACGTCACTGACGTCAAGCATTTTGCCGCACTTCTGCACATGCCAGTGACCACGTTCCAACGCAAGTTTAAAAAGCATTTCAAGACATCGGTAAAGCAATGGCTTCTTGACCGCAAGGCAGAGCGTATGCTCTCCGACATCAAGACCACCAACCGGTCGATAACCGACCTTTCTAAGCGTTATGGCTTCTCTTCTGTGTCGTATTTCTCCAATTTCTGCAAGCATTATTTCGGCAAGACTCCTACGGAATTGCGCGCGGAGGGAAATCTTGATGATTAGTCGATGACAACAATTTGACAGACAGAAAATTCCATAAGATAATAGGCGACATCTCCGGCATCTCTGTGCCGGAGATGTTTACGTTTCCGTTCTGCTACACTCCTCATCCTCTCGTGGAGATGGCGGCGGGCTGTCTGCGCTCCTATCTCGACAAGCGGGCAGACCTCGCTGATGAATTGCAGTCGGGCAAGATGATGGGAGTGCTTGTTGTGGAAAATTCAGCGGGCGAGGTGGGCTATCTTGCCGCATTCTCCGGCAATCTCAGCCATTCCAACGACCACGAATTCTTCGTTCCGGCAGTTTACGACATACTCTGTCCGGACGGCGAGTTTAAGAGACGCGAGGTGGAAATCACGGAAATCAACCGTCGTGTCGACCAGGCAGAGCGTTGCGAGGCTATGGCTGAGGCGCGCAGTGCGGTCGACGAAGTCAGGATGCGTGGCGAGAAGGCAGTTGCCGACTACCGCGCCTATATGGCGCAGTGCAAGGCGGAGCGTCGGCGCCTGAGGGCCAATGGCGGCGACACTGCCGCACTTGTCGCCGAAAGCCAGTATCAGAAAGCCGAGCTCAAACGTCTGCGCCGTCGCGTGGATGGGGAAGTGCGCCTTGCCGGCAGCCGATTGTCGGCACTTGAGGCGGAAGTGGCGACGCTGAAAGAAGAACGCCGGCGCCTGTCGGAATCGCTTCAGCGGTGGATATTCGACCGCTTCGTCATGCTTGACGCCAAAGGCGACCGACGCACGCTCACGCAGATATTTGCCGATGCCCGCGGCGAGCTGCCACCAGCCGGCGCCGGGGAGTGTGCCGCCCCTAAAATGCTGCAGTATGCCTATGTCAACGGCTATCGTCCGCTGGCTATGGGCGAGTTTTGGGTCGGCAAGTCGCCCGTCGGCGAGTTGCGTCGCGACGGCTGCTTCTACGGTGCATGCAAGGGCAAGTGTGAACCCATACTGAACTATATGCTTCAAGGACTCCGCGTGGAGCCCAACCCTCTGGAGTCGGCGCATAAAGAAGAGTTGCGCACGGTTTATGAAGACGGCAGCCTGTGGGTTGTCGACAAGCCGTCGGGCATGCTTTCCGCTCCGGGCAAGGTGGGCGGCGTCTCGGTTGCCGAGATAGCCCGGCAGCGTTTTCCCGAGTCTTCCGGACTGATGGTGGTGCATCGGCTGGACATGCACACATCCGGACTGCTCGTCGTGGCTAAGACGCGCGACGCATTTGTGGCATTGCGGCGTCAGTTTGAGGCAAAGGAAGTAAAGAAAACATACACGGCGCTTCTCGACGGCAACGTTGCCTCCGACGATGGCAGCATCAGCCTGCCGCTGTCGGCCGACTGGCACAACCGTCCGCGGCAGAAGGTGGATTATGCCGACGGCAAGGAGGCGGTCACGCTTTATCGGGTATTGGGGCGTGGCGGCGGCATGACAAGGGTTGAGTTCAACCCCGTCACCGGGCGCACACATCAGTTGAGGGTGCATGCGGCGAGCGCCGACGGCTTGAATGCCCCGATTCATGGCGATGCATTGTATGGCACTCCCGACGTAAGACTCTGTCTGCATGCAAGTTGCATAACCTTTCGCCATCCCGATACTGGTGAATGGATGACGCTTGAAAGCACTCCAGAATTTTGAAAAGTATTGTTAAATCCCTAAAAAGATGTTATAAAACATATTTTTTAGGCAGAAAATGATGCGTGAATCAAATAATGTGTTTATCTTTGCAGTGTAAAAAAGATTTTTAGTGTATTAGAAGAGTTTTTTGTTAGGTTTGTTTTTTAGTTTGGGAATTGATTAAGTAAAGGTTGAAAATGTAATAAGTGGTTAAGTCCACGGCATCACAAGTTTCAAGTAAACTTGTTTGATAAAGTAATAAGGAAAAAGTGGTTTGGAAGCGGCGTCGTGGTGACGGTCGCTTTCTTTTTTTATGTAATTTTGCGGTGTGGAAAATCAGAAATTGCGGAAAATAATACATATCGACATGGACGCATTTTTTGCGGCAGTCGAGCAGCGCGACAATCCGGAGTTGCGCTGCAAGCCCATTGCCGTTGGCAACGAAGGGCGTCGCGGAGTGGTTTCGACCGCCAGCTATGAAGCCCGTCGTTATGGAGTCCACAGCGCGATGTCGTCGGTCGTTGCTCTTCGCCGCTGTCCGCAGTTGATATTCACACCGGTAAGGATGAGTGTGTATAAAGAGATTTCCGAGCATATCCATTCGATTTTCCATGATTATACAGACGTCATAGAGCCATTGTCGATCGACGAGGCATTTCTTGATGTGACAGAAAACAAGCAGGGCATTGAGCTGGCTGTCGACATAGCCAAAGACATAAAGCGCCGCATCCGAGAAGAACTCAATCTGACGGCGTCGGCAGGAGTGTCGTACAACAAATTTCTGGCGAAGATAGCCTCCGACTACCGCAAGCCCGACGGACTTTGCGTGATTCATCCCTCGCAGGCACTCGATTTTATTGCCCGTCTGCCAGTCGAGGCATTTTGGGGAGTCGGTGCTGTCACGGCAAAGAAAATGCATTCGATGGGAATCTATAACGGAGCCGTGTTGCGGTCATACTCCAAGGGCGGGCTGATAAGCGCGTTCGGGAAGATGGGGGCCGTGTACTACGACTTTGCGCGCGGCATCGACGACCGTCCGGTGGTTGTCGACCGCGAGCGCAAGTCGGTAGGTTGCGAGCGCACGCTTGAGGAAGACCTCACTCGCCGTTCGCTGCTGTCGGTGCATCTGTATCAGTTGGTGCTTGAGTTGGTGGAGCGGTTGCGCAAAGGCAAGTTTGAGGGCAACGTGTTGACGCTGAAAGTGAAATTCTCCGATTTCACACAGATTACGCGCAGCCGCACCGTGGCGCAGCCGCTGACGTCGAAAACCCGCATCCTTCCGGTGGCAAAGTCGCTGCTTGCCGACATTGACGTTGAACACATGGCAGTGCGTCTGCTCGGCTTGTCGGTGTCGAAATCGGCGGCAGGCTTCCATCGTCCCGTCGCAGTGCAGCTGGAGTTGGATTTTTAGAGCGTAGAGATATGGAGAGGATTGTTAAACAAAATTACAGTTATGCCGTTGATGCATCTGGAGTCCTTGTGAATGTTAAGCAGGCGGTTCGCGATAAGAAATACTTTTGCCCTTGTTGTGGATTTGAGATGAGACCGCATATGGGAAATATTAGGCGGTGGCATTTTACTCATAAGGCGGAAGCTGAATGCAGCTATGAATCATATTTGCACAAAATTGCAAAAATTCGAATAAAAGAAGCATTCATAACTTCTGAAAAATTTGAGATAACATATAATCCAAAACATCTTTGTTCAAAAGATTGCCCGTTTTTATATGATGAAAAATGTTTTAAGCATAAGTATGTCACATTTAATCTTAAGGAGTATTATGACGAGTGCGAAGAAGAATTGGAGTGTGGTGGATTTGTGCCAGATTTAATACTAAGGTCTTCTTCGGCGCCAGATCGAGAACCTGTGTTTTTAGAAATATATGTAACTCATAAGTCAACCGAAGAGAAATTGAAATCGGGCTATAGGATAATAGAAATTCCAATAACTTCAGAGGACGATATTTCTAATATTGTTGAAACAATGTCTTTAAAAGGAGAAGACTCAAGTGTGAAGCAGGATGAATATAGCAAGACGGAGAATATAAGATTCTATAATTTTAATAAAAAGTATTATTTAAATGATATGGGGTCTATTGTGGAACCTAAATATATCCTAATCGTCAATAAGGATGGTACCTTTAAGTATGAAAAGGTCGTATGCTATGAATTTAATGAAAAGTTTAATAGCCCAGAACAGAATCTCATAATCTCTAATTTCCCAATTAATTGTAATTGGGCTTTCTTGGAATTGCAGAAAAGAGGCGTAAATATAACGAATTGCTTGCGTTGTAAATTTTATAAACGTACAATGTTTAGGAATTGGATATGTACATTGTATAAGAAATATGGAACTCCTAAGTCTCCAAAGATTTCAGAAGCGAGAAAATGCTCTCGTTATACTATTTCTGATAAAACGGAAGAAGGTTTTCCAATCAGCAGTTTAACGCCAGGCTATAATCATTCTGAAGATTGTGGCGGTAGAAAGCCTTTTGTCAATTTTGTTTTGCGGTGGAAATAATTTTTAGAGCGTAGAGATGGTTTGTCCCGACACAGCGCCGCATTCCGGCAATGCGAAAAACAGGCATGCGCTGGCTACGGCATTGTCGATGTCGCGGCACACGATGGCGTTGACCGTAGCGTTGGGGATTGCCTGAATCTCCGCAGTCTCCGAACCGATGACCACAACCCTGCCGTAGTCGGGCTCCATAGGAAGAGCTGAGCGCAGCGTGCGCCAATGACTGGTGATTGCCGGCGCCATGTCGGCGGTGCAGATTACAATCTCAATGTCGCGCCAAGCCTTCATCACCCGGCTCATTGCCTGGCACAGCGTCTCGGCGCAGAACTCATTGACCGGGTTGAACTGCGCGCCTACAGCCTCGGCGTATGCCTGACCGCCGTCAATGTCTGTGCCGCAGAAAGCCACCTGGCATCCGGCATTGCAGAAAGCCTCAATCACAGCGTCGGCATCGGGAACTGCCACCACTACACGGCGGCGAGGAAATTTAAACTCCACGACCCCCTGACGGTTTCCGGCTGGCGACAGACGGTGGGGAGCGCGTCTGCCCGCCTTTGCGGCGGCATATTCTTCAAATTTCTTTTCCAGATAATTGTCAGCCATAGGGTTGCGGTTATTCGTTCACATCGGTCGCCTCGCCACGAGCGGCGGCGTTGAATGTTGCGATGTTTGGATAAGTGATTGTCGCCGCATCGGTGCCGTCGGCAAGCTCTACTTCGATTTCAATTCCGGCTTCTGCCCTTTCGATAAGCTCAGGGAGGGCACGGTCGATTTTCTTGATGTTTACAAGGTTTAGAATCTCCTGTTTGCGTTCAGCGGCAGAAGCCCAGGCGATGTCGCTGGCTGTCACGTCCCACACAAAAGTGATTTCGACCATGTTCTTGTCGTCGTCATAGTCTATTTCATCGACTCTCATCACCGAAGTGATTTCCTTGGGCATTTTATGCTCCAGTTGGTCGATTCTGTCTTCAAGTTTATGCCTGTCGAGCATCGAGCACGACGTAGCCCCCGCCATAAGGCAGATTGCAATGATAAGTATGCGTAGAGAAATTTTCATTGTCTTGAATGCTTTTGATGTGCAAAAGTAAGAAACTAATCAATAAATCAACCCATTGACGGCATTATTTGCATATTTTGTCGGGTATGGGCAAGAAATATGCCCGGTGTTTTGCGACCTTTGTATAAGAAAACAAAAGAACAAGCAGTGTTATGATAATCGAGACAGGAAAAATAGAGCGAGGCGACCGCGTTTACGCGTCGATGATTAAGTCAGGAAAAGTGTTGGCAGAATTGCGGTGCGACACGACAGTTTCCGGAATGACCGACGTCTACAAGGCATTGTGCCGCTTGTCGCCGATGGTCAAAGGATTTGTCAAAGTGAGCGTAAGCAACCGCACACGCGGCTGGTCGAAAACATTGTCGCTGCTTGTAGGCAGGGAAATGCCGTCGGCAAGCCATAAAGAAATGATAGCCGCCGGGCTTATGGAGCGCGACGGCCAATTATGCATCCCTTTCAACTAAGGGTTTAGCATATCTTTATTGAAAAATTCGAGAATCTCGAGCGAAGCCCTGTAAGCCTCTACGGCAGGACTGTCGGGGTTGAGGCTGATTGCCTTGCAATAGTCGTTGAGCGCATTTTTCCAACTGTTGAACTTGCGGTAGGCATTGCCCCGCAAGTAATAAAGTTCGTCAAGTTCCGGACACAACTCTATCATCACATCCAGTTGCGCAATCGCGTTTTTCACCTCGTTGCGCTCAATCATATTTTTGACATCATCGATTGTAGCCATATTCTTTAGTTTCGCTGTTACGTTGCAAAGATAGTGCAAGGCGAGAGAAGAGCAAAACAAATTTATTTGAATTTGCTTTTCCGAGACGCCGCCTATTTTATTAAAAGATAGAGCAAGGCGAGAGAAAAACATTCAAACTTGTTTTGTTTTTCTCTCGCCTTGCACTACCTTTGAACATATAATAATTGGAGATATGAAAAAACTTTTATCATTAATGTTGTTGCTGGCGCTTGCAATTCAGGCGTCGGCTTTTACTTATAAAGAAGGACGCTCGACGCTTGGGCCGTATCCAACCGACCGCGTTGTGCGCACGTTTCCCGACTCGCTGACTCCTGTTTTCGTAAATCACGTGTCGCGTCATGGCTCGCGCTACCCGGCAGGCAGTTATTTCACGCTGTTGATGAAGCGCGCTCTTGATCGTGCCGACTCGCTGAATACTATCACTCCGCTCGGCCGCCGGCTTCTTGCCGAGGTTGACGCTGTCGTGGCGTCGAGCGAGGGCCGATGGGGGCAACTCGACTCAATCGGCGAGGCAGAGCATCGCGGCATAGCCGCCCGTCTTTACCGCGCCTGTCCGCAATTGCTCGACAGCGCACGGGTTGTGGCACTCTCGTCGTCATCGCCACGGTCGGTGATGAGTATGTATTCGTTCACCCACCAGTTGTCGAAGATGGCGCGGCATATCGACATCACGGCAATGTCGGGAGAGCGGTTCAGCCCGTTGATGCGAAATTTCGACCTTGACGAGGAGTATAAGGCATACCGCAAGGATTCGTCGTATCTTAACACCTACGGCAGGTTTCTGGCTAAAAATGTAACCATTGACCCTTTGCTCCGTGTGCTTGGCGAGAACTATCCGCTCGATTACGACGAGGCGCAGAATCTTGCCATAGCGGAATATTATGTTATGGCAGGAATGGACGCCATGGGGCAGGAAAGCGACCCGTCGGTATATTTCACACTGAAGGAGTACCGGCAACTGTGGTCGGTGTACAACTTCCGCGAATATCTGCTTTATTCAGCCAACACCCTGTCGTCGCGTCCGGCGGAGATTGCCGCGCCGCTGCTTCTCGACCTTGTGCAGACAGCCGACAGCGTGGTCTCGGGCAAACTTCATGCAGCAGCCAAATTGCGCTTCGGGCATGCGGAGACAATGATGCCGTTGCTGGCGCTTATGCGCGTGCCCGGTTGCAGCTATCTGACAAACTATTTTGACACAGTGGCAGACAATTGGCATGCTTATGCCACGGTTCCGATGGCGTGCAATCTGCAGATGACGCTGTTCCGGTCGGGCTCAGGCAGAATTTATGCGCGGGTGGATCTCAACGAGCGCCCGGTAAGGTTGTTGCCAGGCCAGACATCCGACTATGTGTTGTGGGATGAATTGCGCGTTCATCTGCTCGAATTGTTGCCGGTAGAATAAAAAATGCTTGCCAAATGTTTTCGATAATGCTATGTTTCGTGACAAAATGAAAACAAAACAGCCTTGAAAACGGCAAAAATCAGTTTGATGTTGTTAAATGATGTTATACAACATATTTTTTAGATGAAAAGCTATTGCTGGGACAAAATTTGTCAGTACATTTGCATCAAGTTTTTCATGGTATTAAATTTTAAGGTGAAAGGATTATTTGTCGGGAGATAAATAATCTTTTTTTATGTCCCTGTTTCACGGCCGCCCCCTTGTCGGCGCCGCATACCCCGTCTTTGCTGGATTGACACAAGAGAGCATAAAAGAATTGTTAATATGTGTTTTGTGGATAGAGCTTTAAGGGTGGTGTATGTTAAAAGATGTTTTAATACAGGCAAATTGTGCCTCAAAAGTATGTTTTATAACATATTTAGCAGTACATTTGCATCAAGTTTTTCATGGTATTAGATTTTAAGGTAGGAAGGTTATTTGTCGGGAGATAAATAACTTTTTTATTTTGTATGTACTTGAAAATGATGGAGAACGGCAAAACATGTTTTTAAACATATCATTTTCTTAGTCAACTTGTTGGAATAATCTATACATTTGTAACCGAAAAGAGACCAAAGTAGTGTTACCATTATTGTCGGATTCCTTAACCGATGATAATGAGAATTTTGGAAAAAATCTTTAGTTGTTGTTACAAATGTAATAGTTGAATGGATAGAGCAGGAACGCCGACCGGCGTTCCTGCTTGTTTTTAAGGGAGCTGAGTGGGCAGTAGAAATTTAGGGGCTTTAGGGGCTTTAAGGGCAGTGGAAATTTAGGGGCTTTAAGGGCTTTAGGGACTTTAAGGTCTTTAGCGGAAGCGCAAAATCAAATAAATTTGTTTTGCTCTTCACTCACCTTGCACTATCTTTGCATTATGGAGAAAGAAAAGATGACGGCAGGGCCGATTGGCGTGTTCGACTCCGGCTATGGTGGATTGACCATATTGTCGGAGATGCGCAGGCTGATGCCGCAATATGACTATATTTATCTTGGCGACAATGCGCGTGCACCTTATGGCAGCCGTTCGTTCGACATTGTTTATCAGTTCACGCTGCAGGCTGTCCGCCATTTGTTCGACAGCGGATGCCGGTTGGTTATCCTGGCGTGCAACACGGCGTCGGCAAAGGCGTTGCGCACCATTCAACAGAATGATTTGCCTAAAATCGACCCTACGCGTCGTGTGCTCGGCGTGATACGTCCTACGGTTGAGGTGCTCGGACAGTTGACCCACACCGGCAATATCGGAGTGCTCGGCACCGCCGGCACAATACAGAGCGGGAGTTATCCGATGGAGATTGCCAAGATGTATCCCGACTATCACACCTACGGTCAGGCGTGCCCTATGTGGGTTCCGTTGGTGGAGTATCGTGAGGCTGACGGCGACGGAGCCGATTATTTCGTCAAGAAATATGTCGACATGTTGTTTGCCCAGCAGCCAGCCATAGATACGGTTGTGCTTGGATGCACGCATTATCCGTTGCTGTATCAGAAAATCAAGCGTTATATCCCGGAAGGAGTCAGCATCGTGAAGCAGGGAACCATCGTTGCCGACAGCCTTAAAGACTATCTTTCGCGCCATCCCGAGATGGAGTCGCGCTGCGCGAAAGGCGGCGGGTGCGAATATCGCACCACAGAGTCGTCAGAAAAATTCAGCACGATGGCTTCGGTGTTTCTTTCCGACAATATTGAAGCAAAACATATAACATTTTAAAGGATTAAGAAGATGAAATTTACGGTTAAGAATTTGATTTTGATGTGTGGACTGTTGGCAGTGTTGCCTATGACTTCGTGCTCCGACAACGAGCCCGACAATACGGTAACTGTCAATCTTGTCAATACAAAATTGACATATAACGGCGATGGCGAATGGGCCGACGCTCTCAATACAGAGGTGCATGGCATCGATTGCCAGGGCGTTACATTCTCCCACACAGCCACAGCGAGCGAGTGGGGCTCATACTGGTCGGGATTCTGCGCGTCGCGCGTAACAGACGTTGATGACTACACAGCTGAAAACACATGGCTCGACCATCAGTATGCCTCAATGTCGGGCGGCGGTGTCACAGGCTTGGGCACACCGTATCTTGTAGGCTATTGGAATTCGGCTGAAGGAGAGAATCCAGCAAGCCCGTCGTTGGGAATTTCGATGACCGACGGTTCTACATTCACCGTCAAGTCTGTGTATCTGAACAATACGACCTACGCATTCTACACGATGCTCAACGGCTCGTCGTATTCAAAGAAATTTGCCGACGGCGACTGGATGAAGGCGTCGTTCTATGGCGTTACAGCCAATGGCACTGTCGTGGGTCCGGTGGATTTCTATCTTGCCGACTACCGCGACGGAAAGCACACATTGGTAAAGGATTGGACAATGGTCGACTTGTCGCCGCTCAGTGCCGGCAGCGCGTTGAAGAGCATCTACTTGCAGATGGCTTCGAGCGATTCCGGACAGTGGGGCATGAACACTCCCGCTTACGTGGCGCTTGACCGCTTGACATTGAACCCCGGCAAATAAAACCGGACAAACATACAGACAATGAAAGATACTGTAAAAAATCTTGAGGCTTTGCGCCAGGCAATGCGCAAGAGCCACGTCGATGCGGTGATTATCCCAGGCACCGACCCTCATCAGAGTGAGTATACAAGCGCGCATTGGAAACTGCGCGACTGGGTTACAGGATTTACTGGATCAAACGGTACGGCAGTGGTCACACTCACCGATGCAGGACTGTGGACTGACTCTCGCTATTTTCTTCAGGCAGAGCAGGAGCTTGAAGGCACCGGCGTGACAATGTATAAGGAAGACGGCGGCAACGATCCGACAACGACCGAGTGGCTTGCCGAGAATCTTGAGGAAGGCGGAGTGCTTGCTGTCAACGGACTGCTTTTCTCCGAGGTTCAGGCATCGCGTCTTGAGGCGTTCTGCGGCGAGAACGGATTCCGTTTCGCAACCGACTTTGATCCATTCCCTGAAATTTATGCCGACCGTCAGGCATTGCCTCTCGATAAGGTGTTTGTGCATGAGGAGCAGTATGCCGGCGAAAGCACGCAGAGCAAGATAAAGAAAGTGCTTGACAAGGCAGCGGAGCACGGCGCCGACGCTACATTGCTGTCGGCACTCGACGAGATTGCCTGGACGCTCAATGTGCGCTGCTCAGACGTTGAATTCAATCCGGTGACAATATCTTATGCTTATCTGTCGGACACTGTTAACGTGTTTTTCGTGGATGAGCGCAAAATCGATGCCGATGTGCGTGCGTATCTCAAGGAGTGTGGTGTAGAGGTTGCACCATACGACAGTGTGGAGAAATTTCTTGAGAAAATCAAGGACGCCACAGTGCTTCTTGACCCCAACAAGACGAGCGACACGATTGCCCGCAGCCTGCTCAATTGCGGCACGGTCTATGCGCAGTCGCCGGTAGCATTGCTGAAGGCAGTGAAAAACGATGTGCAGATCGAGGGCACGCGTAAGGCTATGGAGCGCGATGGCGTGGCTCTCGTGAAACTGTTTATGTGGATTGAGCAGAACGTGACTTCTGGCAGCATCACGGAATATGACGTGGCGCAGAAGGTTCAGGAGTTCCGTGCAGCCAGCCCGCTTTACCGCGGCGAAAGCTTCGGTCTTATAGCCGGCTACAACGAGCATGGCGCCATCGTGCATTATGAGCCAGAGAAGGAAACGGCATCGACGCTGCACCCGGAAGGAATGCTGCTTGTAGACACTGGCGGCCAGTATCTCGACGGAACAACCGACATCACGCGCACCGTTGCTCTCGGCACACCAACCGAAGCACAACGCCACGACTATACTCTCGTGCTGAAGGGACATATCGCCCTTGGCTCGATGATTTATCCAACAGGCACCCGCGGCAGCCAACTTGATGTGCTTGCGCGTCAGTTCCTGTGGAAGGAATGTATGACATACTGGCACGGAACAGGCCATGGCGTCGGACATTTCCTGAACGTGCATGAGGGACCGCAGAATTTCCGTTTGAACGAGAATCCTACGGTGCTTGTGCCGGGAATGATTACCAGCGACGAGCCGGGACTTTACAAAACCGGAGAGTATGGCATCCGCATCGAAAACCTTGTGCTTTCGCGCAACTATCGTCATACGGATGATTTCGGAGACTTTATGAACTTCGAGGTGCTGACCCTGTTCCCTTACGACAGCCGTTTGATAGACTTGTCGATGCTTTCAGCCGATGAGCTGGCGTGGGTCAACAACTATCACGCCACAGTGCGCGAGCGACTCATGCCGCATCTTGATGCAGAGCAGAAGGCTTGGCTTGAAGAGAAAACTAAAGAACTTAAAAAATAATTCTAATGGCACTTATAAAATCAGTTAGAGGATTTACTCCAAAAATCGGCAAGGACTGCTTTATTGCAGAAAATGCCACAATTGTCGGCGACGTAACGATGGGCGATGAATGCAGCATCTGGTTCAGCACCGTGCTTCGCGGAGATGTAAACACAATCACCATTGGCGACCGCGTCAACATACAGGACGGCTCGGTGCTCCACACTCTTTATCAGAAGTCGGTTATTGAAATCGGCAACGACGTTTCGGTGGGTCACAACGTGACAATCCACGGAGCCAAGGTGTGCGACTATGCGCTTATCGGTATGGGCAGCGTGCTGCTCGACGGCGTCGAGGTGGGCGAGGGCGCCATCGTGGCAGCCGGCAGCGTTGTTTCGCCTGGCACTAAAATCGGAGCGCACGAACTGTGGATGGGAGTGCCCGCCAAGTTCAAGAAGATGGTCGATCCGGCACAGGCAAAGGAGATGAACGTGAAGATTGCCCACAACTATCTGATGTATTCGAAATGGTATGAGGAAGGCAAATAGCCGATTCTCCATATAAAGTTACGGCGCTGACCGACATGATGTCGATTCAGCGCCGTTTCTATTTTCAGGTTTTATTATAGAGCTATTCCTTTACAAACGGGATGCGGGCAGTTCCGTCGGTGGTTGCGACAACGGCGATGTAGTAGCCTGCCGGTAGATGCGCAACGTTGACAGAGTCAGCGTTTGAAGCGTCGGCAACAAGTGCGCCTCCGGCGTTGTATACGTCAATTCTCAGGGCTTCCACGTTGACGTGGAGCACGTCGACAGCAGGATTGGGATAAGCCTTAACATTGACAGCGTTGACATCGTTGATGCCTGATGTCGCGCCGTTGAATTCGTATGGCTCTCCTAAAATATATGATTCACCTTTGCGGATGACAGGATAGGCAGCGTAATGGGTCCTCTCATGGAACTTTGCCGGGTCGATAAACACAGTGACAGGCACAGTCTGTTGCTCATCATAGGCTTTCAGGATTATTCCGTCCACCTGAGCCAAGCCTATTCCATTGTTGTCTTGGTCTACGAAATACATTCCAGCACTGATGGTCTCCGACTTGTCGTTCTTGTTCTCAAGATCGAGATTGAAAGTGCAGTTTGTGCCGATGGTAGGATATGATTCCGGAGCGGCGCTGAAAGCCACTTCATCTACTGGGTGCAGCACAGTCACATCCGAACCGTTCACGCGGAAGTCGATATGGGATGAATTGGTTGTATACAGCCAGTCAGGGAACAGGTATTCCTTGCGAATTTCCCGGCTGACGGTTGAGAGCCGGTACACACCGTCGCCGGCTGCCGTCGCAATCGGCAATGCCTTGAACGGGGTATTGATTTGAGGGTAGTAAGCGCCTTGTGGGATATTTTCGGTCAGACCAAGCGATGTATGCCATTTTGAACCAGTGTGCAAGTTGAGGGTCTCAATGGCGATGTATCCCTGGTATGTTTCCTCGTTTGCATTTCCCAGGCAGTTGATGCTCACCATTGTATCGTCGGCTTTGTTGAAATTCTCATTTGAGACAGTCATGCCAAAAGGACTGCCCTCAATGTTGAAGAACGTCAAACTGCTCTGCACTTCTGTGTTCTCGACAATAGAGAAACTCAAAGGAATGGTATTGTTTATCGGCAGAGTCTTGCCGTCGGTTGTCTGGAATCCGGTGAATGAGATGTTGTAAGTTTTGCCTATAGCGAAAAAGTCGTTTGTTGTTGAGAAAGCAATGTTGGACCTGAAGTCGCAGTTGTCGTAGACAATTGCCCGCAAGGAGCCGCTGAGAGCATCGCCCGTTTCAGAATCGGTCACCTTGAACAAAATGCTGCCATCGGCAGGAATTGACGAGCCGTTGTGGATTGTAATGTTGACGCTGAACGGGTTGCCTTTGTAGACGTTGCCGTTGTAAGAACCGATTCCTGTCAAGGAAATGTTTGGTGTCGGAGAAACCAATGAAACCTTGCCGTCGGCAACCGTCATGTTCAGACAGTCAGTAGAGGCGAATTTCCGCCATACGTCTCCATTAGCTTTCGACATAGCTCGTACGATGTAGTTTCCGTCGGCTATTCCCGCGGTGTTGAGAGTCATTGGAAGGTCGACGGAATATAGGCTGCCGCTTTGAAATTCCAACAGTTCACCGTTATTGTTCTCTATGCGCTCCTCATTTCCCATAGTCACCAATGCGCCCGAATCGTCGAACACACCCACATTAAGGCTGCCGAAGAACGACTCCCCGCTCAGGTTTGCCGTATTGCGCAGCAAGATAGTCACATCGTCACCCTTGTTGGCAGGCATTTCCTGCTCGCAGAATATGCCGCCTTTAACGTCGTTGTAGAGCACGAAGCAGAGCTGCTGTATAAATTCATACGGTTCCACGCCGTCTTTCAGCGGACGGGCGAGCACGATGCCCTGGTTCCATTTGAAAGCGCCGCTTCCACCGCCGATTCCGAGACCCGTCGGGTCCATATAGTTCATGTCGAAATAACCGTCGCTGTATCCACCCCATCCCCAGTTTACGTGGAGAAAATAGTTGGTGTCGTATCCGTCGACCACGAAAGCGTGTCCGCCATCCTCGCCGGTGCCGCAATAGATAATCGGGCGTCCCTCCTGCAGCTCGTCGGTGATTATTTTTGTGAATTCCGCAGTCTCGCACCCGCTGCGGTTTACCGTGCGCGACGAGTAGCGGAAGTAGTTTTTAAAAGCCGGTGTGTAGCTATAGATTGAAGCGCTGCTCACTGGACCGTAGTTCATGTTCAACGACACGCCGCAGTCCTTCATCAGCAACGCAACGGCATCAGCCTGCACGTTGGAGTATTCCCCGTTGTTATATCTGTCAATCATATTCGTCCAGTCGTAGACGTGCTCCGAGAAGTTGGATGATATTGTGCCGAATGACTGATGCTCATAAGAGTAATGTCCGACACCCTGTTCCGGCCAGTTGTGGAATTTCATTATCTGCGCCATCGCTGTAGCTGCGCATCCCGTTGCGCATCGCTGCGTGTTGTTGTTGTCGTCAGTGTATTCCGGAGCGAAGTTGTTGAATGGCGCATCCTGGTTCCATTTGGTGGTGACCAAAGGCTCCACCACAACCGACGGCGAGTCGGAGAGCAGAATTTTTCTGGCTTTAGCCTTTCCGCTCTGCACCGCAGCCACATATTCAGCATATCCGTCGAGCCACAGTTGCATTTGAGGCGGAACATTCTCAGCGTCGAAAAAGCCGTTTTCGGCATATCCCACAAGTTCTGTCATCTCGTCGTCGCCGCTGACGATGACATAGCCCTGCTCGAGATTGAAAGCATAGTATGGAGCGTTGTTTGTCTTGTCGCTTCGCAGATTTTTTGCGGGCGCGACTTGTCCAGTTCTGGAGTATTTGCGCGCAGCCGAAAGGGCTGCATTCTGGGAAATCTGTTTTCCATTGGCGAATAATGCCGATACGCAAATAGCGATAAGAATAGTCGTAGTCCGTTTCATTTAGTCAAAAATTATAGGTTATGGATGTAAAGATAAGCAAAATAATTGAAAAAACAACAAAACTAAAAAAAATAAGTGCAGATGGCAAGATTTTTGTTTTCAGCAAAGTGCTTGCAGAAGAACGCTAAAGGTTGTAACTTTGCAAGCGCAAAACAAGGAAATACGAATTAAAAAAATACGATAACATTATGGGTAAGAAAGCATTGCTGATGATTCTCGATGGATGGGGAATCGGCGATCACAAGAAAGATGACGTAATCTATTGCACCCCAACGCCTTATTGGGACTATTTGCTAAGAACATATCCGCACTCGCAGCTTCAGGCAAGCGGTGAGAACGTAGGATTGCCCGACGGACAGATGGGCAACTCAGAGGTTGGCCACCTTAACATCGGAGCCGGCCGTGTGGTTTATCAAGACCTCGTTAAAATCAACAAATCGATAGCCGACAAGTCAATCCTCAATAACAAAGAGATTGTTTCGGCATTCACATACGCCAAGGAGAGCGGCAAAGCCATCCACTTCATGGGACTTACATCAAACGGTGGCGTGCACAGCTCGCTTGAGCATCTTTTTGCACTTTGCGACATAGCCAAAGAGTATGGCTTGACAAAAGTTTATCTCCACTGCTTCATGGACGGCCGCGACACCGACCCGAAGAGCGGCAAGGGCTTCATCGAGCAGGTGCAGCAGCACTGCAGCCAGTCGGCAGGCGAGATAGCCTCAATCGTAGGCCGTTTCTATGCAATGGACCGCGATAAACGATGGAACCGCGTCAAGGAAGCCTACGACCTGCTTGTAGACGGCAAGGGCAAACAGGCGACAGATATGGTTCAGGCAATGCAGGAGTCGTATGATGAGGACGTTACCGATGAATTTATCAAACCTATTGTCAACGCCAAAGTTGACGGCACAATCAAAGAAGGCGACGCCGTTATTTTCTTCAACTACCGCAACGACCGCGCAAAGGAGCTCACCATCGCATTGACACAGAAAGACATGCCGGAGGAAGGTATGCACACAATCCCAGGGTTGCAGTATTACTGCATGACACCTTACGACTCATCGTTTACAGGAGTTCATATCCTCTTCGACAAAGAGAATGTAAAGGACACCCTCGGCGAGTATCTTGCAAACAACGGCAAGCACCAGCTTCATATAGCCGAGACAGAGAAGTATGCCCACGTGACATTCTTCTTCAACGGCGGTCGCGAGACACCGTATGAAGGCGAGGACCGCATCCTCGTGCCATCGCCAAAGGTAGCCACCTACGACCTCAAGCCAGAGATGAGCGCATACGAGGTCAAGGACAAGCTGGTAGACGCCATCGGCACAGAGAAATATGACTTCATCGTAGTCAACTACGCCAACGGCGACATGGTTGGCCACACAGGTATCTATGAGGCTATCGAGAAAGCCGTTGTCGCTATCGACAATTGCGTGAAAGATACGGTCGAGGCAGCCAAGGCCCACGGTTATGAGGTGGTTGTCATCGCCGACCACGGCAACGCCGACCACGCCATCAACGAAGACGGCACGCCAAACACGGCACACTCGCTCAACCCAGTGCCATTTGTTTACGTTACAGAAAACAAGGACGCGAAGGTTGAAAACGGCATCCTCGCCGATGTCGCACCGTCAATCCTCAAGATTATGGGAATGCCGCAGCCATCCGATATGACAGGCAAGGCATTGTTCTAATCCGTCAGCAAGCCATAACACAACCGCGCCCGTAGGAGCAATCCTGCGGGCGCGCGTTTTTTTGTTTGCCGCTAAAATGCAAAACTTCGTAAGGCATTTTATTATTGCGTTTTATGCAATTGGTTCTATTTATTCTTATCTTTCTTCTATAATAGCGGGCTATGAAAAGTCCGGTCCTTCCAGGTATTGTTTGGAGGATTGGACTTTTCTATTTACCTTTACGTCAAATTCATAAAAGGAAAAGATTATGTCACGAAAACTATACCCTATCGGCATACAGACGTTTGAGCGTATACGCAAGGAAGATATGCTGTATGTAGACAAGACTGAATATGTCTACCACATGACGCATACCGATGGCAAATATTTTTTCCTGAGCCGTCCGCGACGGTTTGGCAAGTCGTTGCTCACGTCAACATTCCGCAGCTATTTCGAGGGACGTAGAGATTTGTTCAATGGTCTTGCCATTGAACGGCTTGAAACGGAATGGACTGAATATCCAGTGCTGCATTTCAGTATGGCTGGAGGAAAACACATGGATAAGGACCAGCTGGAACGCTATCTTGACCGCCGATTGGCAGAGTATGAGGAAGAGTGGGGAATTGACATTCCCGCAGCAGACGCAAATGACAGACTGTCAGCACTCATAATGACAGCATTCAACAAGACGGAGCGACAGGTCGTTGTCCTGGTCGATGAGTATGATGCGCCGTTGCTCGACGTGGTGCATGAGGACGAGAAACTGCCGTTGTTGCGCAACGTGATGCGCAATTTCTACAGCCCGTTGAAGGATTGCGAACCCTATCTTCGGTTTGTGTTTCTTACAGGGATAACCAAGTTTTCGCAGATGAGCATTTTCAGCGAGTTGAACAACATGGTCAACGTGAGTATGCGTAATGATTATGCCGGTATCTGCGGCATAACGAATGAAGAACTTGAAAGTCAGATGTCGGCCGATGTCGACGCGTTGGCTGCGCGGCTCGGCATGACCAGGGAGGACACGTTGACGAGACTGCGAGAATATTATGATGGTTATCATTTTGCAGCCCAGTCGCCCGACGTGTACAATCCGTTCAGCCTTCTCAACGCGATGGCGTCAGGTTGTCTTGACTATTATTGGTTCTCCACGGGCACACCGACCTATCTGATAGAGATGCTCAACAAATACCATGTCATGCCGTCGGAGATAGGAGGCGGCGATGCCGACAAGTCAGAGTTTGACGCTCCGACGGAGCGAATGACCACGATAACGCCGTTGCTCTATCAGAGCGGCTACATCACAATCAAGGGCTACGACCCCGAGACCGATCTGTACAGGCTCGATATCCCGAACAAAGAAATCCGCGTAGGGCTTTACCGCAGCCTGCTGCCCAATTACATCGGGATGAACACAGTCAAGGGAACAACCACAATAGCCAAGATGTCGGCGTTGATTCGTCGCGGAGATATGGACGGTGCGCTCAAGATGCTTCAGGCATACCTTGCTACGGTGCCTTATTGCAGCAACGCAGACTCAGAAGGTCATTACCAGCAGATGATGTATGTGATTTTCTCCATCCTTGACAATTACGTCGATGTTGAGGTGCGCACACCGCACGGCCGTGTCGATATGGTACTGCGCACGGCAACGCATATCTATTTGTTCGAGCTGAAACTCAACCGCGATGCCGCCACCGCGATGCGGCAGATAGATTTGAAGGAATATCCACAGCGGTTTATGCTTTCAGGACTGCCCGTTGTGAATGTGGGCATCAACTTCGATGTGGAGCGGCACAATATTACCGACTGGGAGGTGCGTGACGCAGGAACTGCTGCCCAATAGCCAGAATCAATAACTGAGGCGCAGACCGACGGCAAGCTGGAAGCTGAAGTCGTTGCGTCGATGCACTGGCGATGCACTGTCGTCAGACAGGTCATAGACCAATTGCGGCTCTGCGAAAATTCCGTAACGGTCGGTGATGTTCAGCTGCGCGCCGACACCGGCGTTTATCGACCCCTGCCAAGGACGCGTGTCGAGCGTATTGTGTCGGGTGGCTTGCTTCTGCTCCTGACCCGACGCGACAACGAAATCCTTGCGCGTCGTTTTCACGCATTTTTCCACTTGCCCTCCGGCAAGAGCGTAGAGCGACACATAGCGCGACGACAGAAACGTGTAGCTAACAGTTATAGGGATGCCGATGTAGTGCATACGGATTTTTGACGAGTAATAGTCGGATTCCGAACCCGACCGCCGTTCGCTTGTTGCGTAGGCGTATGAAATTCCGGCATTTATGCCCCAGTGGTCGGTAAGCATATAGCGGAACGAAGCCGAGTATGACACAGGAAACGAAACAATGTCGTCGGTTGCTGTAGCCTCGTCGATGTTGTTGGTAGTCGCTTTGAGATAAGTGGCGTCGAAAGTCGACGTCCCGACCGAAAGCATATGGCTGTGGGCAGGGATATGGTATAGCGGAGAGAATCCACCCTCCGACGCACTGCTGCCCTGACCGAACGCATTGTTGGCGGCAAGAGCAATGTGCCAGCGGCGGTTGCCGTTGTCAATCCGCTTTGCCGTCGGTGTGTTGGCGGCACTCCTGTGGGAAACGGCAGTCGACGCGGCGGGCATCGCTTCGAGAAACTCGCGCGTCGTGGCGCGGGGTCTGTCTTCCACAGAGTCGGCAGGAGCGACGGTGCAAACCGGCTCCTCGTCGATAGAAACGAGAGGCGCGTCGTCGGTCATCGCCATCACCGCCTCAGCGTGGGGGCGAGAAGTGTGGTCGTGGGAGTCGGCGATAAGCTCAGCCGGTGTGACTATGCCGGCAGAAGCCGGCGTTGCCGAAGTCTCCGTTTTTGTGATGACAGGAGAAACTCGTGGAGCAACATTCCCATTGTCGGGATTTGACATCAGGAAATAGGCGCCCACCACCAGCGCAAGGCATGCCGCCGCAGCCACCGCCCTCCAGACAACAGTAAGCGTTGGACGGCGTCGAGCCGCCGCAGCGTCGCGCTCAATGCTGTCCCAAATGCCGGGGCGCGGCTCCACCTCGAACCCGTCTAAAGATTCGCGCAGCGATTCAAGCCATTTGTCATTGTCGTTTTTCATATTTCGTCGTTTCTTCTCAAGTAATCGTTAATCATTTTTGTGAGCATAGATTTCGCCCTCGACAGTTGTGACGACGACGATTTCTCGTTTATGCCCAGCCTCGCAGCAATCTCCTTATGGCTGTAGCCATCGAATGCATACATGTTGAGCACCGTTCGGTAACCATGGGGTAGCGATGCGACCATGCGAAGAATCTCTGCCGCCGGCAACCGGCAAGTGTCGGGCTCCTCGCCGGGAATGTCGCCCACCGACTCAATGTCGGTCGATTCGGCGTGTTTGTTGCGTCTCAGTCTGTCGAGCGCGGCATTCACCATCACACGCTTCATCCACGCGCGCAGCGAACCCTCACCTTTGTATGAGAACTTGTGGAAGTTTGTCAGCACGTTGACAAAGACATCGTGCAGCAAGTCCTCCGCCTCGTCGCGGTCGGCGAGATAGCGAATGCCGATGGCAAGCATAGTCCCGCTGAAGCACGTGTAGAACTCGCGGCGCGCTGTAGCGTCGCCGCGTCTGCATCCTTCGTATATTTCCTCCTCGGTCACGTCTGCTGATGTTCTGACAATTAAACGGAATGATTGCAAAAATACTGCATCACAGTGAATTTTTAATTATTGGCGAGCAGTATTTTCGCTGTCCGGACGTTTTAGCGATGAAAGAAAGACAGAAATTATGAAAGAAAGCAAGCGAAACATATTGGTTGTGATGATAAGTATGATTGCGGCGATGCTGCTGTTCATGTCGTGCAAGGAAGACGGCGACTATATGACATGTACGTATCCGACATACAACTCCACAATCGGCTCGTTTGAGAAAGAGTCGGACGAAGCCTATTATATAGGCAGCGACAAAGGCAATAAATTCTATGTAGCCAACTATGGCGATATGCTTGACAAGGGTTATAAACCCGGTCAGCGAGTCTATGCCGAGTTCAACACGCCTGTCGGAGAACGTCCGTATGTCGGTCAGATAACCGTGTTGCGGACATATCCTGTTTCGGTAAAAGAAGTGTCGGCGCTGGATGAAAGTATGGGCGACGACCCCATTACCGTTGTCAATCTGTGGAATTCCAAAAATTTTCTGAACGTCCAATATATGCTTGCCTCCAGCAGCACCTATGTGCATAGCCTTGACCTCGTTACCGTGCCATCGCCCAAAAAGTCAAAGCCCGGCTATCAGTATCTTGAGCTTCGCCACAGTTTGATCGGCGACATCCCGGTGACCAACATCGTGGGCATCATCTCGTTTGACATAAGCCGCTATCTATCCGATTCCAATCTGAAAGGCTTCATAATAAAAGTGAACGACGGACATGCCGGCGACACCTTCGTGCGGTATGACATAGATAAATAATTCTCTTTTTTACGACCGCCGCAAGGCATATGAGCGTAACTTTGCCGAAAAAAGAAAATGCTATGGAAAACAACGGAATGATTACGCTTACAAAAGCAGAAATGCTTGAGGAATGGAAGAAACGCAAAGGCTTTTACAGCGGAGTGCGGTCGTGTGATGTGGAGCGCGAGGACGGCGTGGACCTTGACGGCGTGTTGCAGCGCGAGATGGACGATTGGTACAACAAGATGCTCCGCGAGGCCCCGTCGGAGATGCTCCCTATAGAAAACATCGCAAAGGAATGCCCTGCAACGGTCGATGCCCGCCGAGCCGTCACAGTGGATTTGCCAGCCAGGTGTGTGCGGGCGCTTGCGTTGAGGCTCGACTGCTGGGCAGCCGACGTGACGCAGTTTGCCGCTCCCGGCAGCGAAGATGCAGAGGCGCAGCGCAGCGAGTGGACGCAGGCAGGAACAGAGCGTCCGGTAGTTGTGGCAGGAGTGCGCCGCTTGACGGCATATTCAGCCGCGGCAACAGACAAAGCGTCGATAGCCAGCCTCCTGGCAGTCTGCTGTCCATCCGACGGCACCTACCGCTTCCGGGCTGACGCCTGGACATGGAAGGACGGAGAGTTTGAGAAAGTTTAGCGGTTTATCGGCTGCGAGAACGCCGGGAGCTGAACAGGTTCTCCCGTCTGGTCAGGGTAGACAATCATAGTAGAGCAGTTCCCGAAATATTGAGCGAGCATGTCGGGCAACTTTTCAAAATCAGGCAGGTAAGACACACCGCCCGGCCGCGAAGCCGCCGCAATCAGCAAATGATCGTAATTAACCGAAGCCGAGAGCATCATAAACTCATCCCATGAATCCATCTGCTCGATGCGCACCTTGTCGGAGTATCCCTGACGGTCGACAATCAGCCGCACGAACATCGCCGTTTCATGCGAGCAGTGGAAATGAATTTGGCAACCGAGAGTCCGGCCAACCTTCAGCACCTGGTTCATCCATTTAGAGAAACCCGGTTCGAACTGTGCTTTCGGCGGAACCGCCACAACGATGCGCCGCAACGTGTTGAACGGCATCAGCATCTTGATCATCACCACCTCCCTGTGCAGCCGTGACAGGAACGCCTCGGAATACGGGCCGCTGTGAGAGTCGGCGGCAGTAAGTTTGCGGTGTATGCCAAGAATTATCGTGGTGGCCTCCTGCTCCTTCGCCGTGTGGATAACGCCCGTGGCAACGTCGGCACTGTAGCGGCTCACCGTCTTCAGCGTCATGCCCGAGCCAGACGCCGCCTGAGCCGCCATCTCAAGGAAGCGTTTTCCCTGGCGGGCACTTCTCGCCACGTTGCGGTTGTCGGAATCGCTCACCACGTTTACGGCAATGACATTGTCGGTGTTTTTGGAGTCGCGTATAAGCACCGCAAGGCTGACCAGCTCGAAGAGCGTGTTCGGATTCGACACACTGATAAGCACCCGTTCGCCGTCGGACGTCTCAGGCTCAGCCGCCTCCATCTCATGGAGCGCCATGCGTCGCGATGCCCGTTCGGTGACGATGCTGCTCACCACGCATGTGATAAGAATCAAAGCGATAGCTCCGTTCAGCACCTCATTCCCCAGCAGGTGAGACCCGTCGGGAAGAATTATGTTGTAGCCCACAAGTGCCACCGCCAGCGTAGCCGCGGCACGCGAAGTGGACAGACCATACATCAGGCTGCGCTCAGAAACCGACATGCGGCATAACTTCTGTGTCAGCCACGCCGTGATCCATTTAGTCACAATCGCCATCACCACCATCACCACCAGCAGCTCCACAGCCTCCCAGCCTCCAAAGAACACCCTCAGGTCAATCATCATGCCCACACCGATAAGGAAGAACGGGATGAACAACGCATTGCCCACAAACTCAAGGTTGTGCATCAGCGTAGACACGTTTGGAACGAGTCTGTTTAGCACCAGTCCGGCGAGAAACGCTCCGAGGATACCCTCCATGCCGACGATTTTCATCAGTCCGGCACTAAGGAACATCATACCGAGCACAAAAATGTATTGCAGCACACCGTTGCTGTAGCGGCGGAAGAACCACCGTCCGATGCGCGGAAAGAAAATGATTACGCAAGCCGTCAGCAAAGCCACCTTCACCACAAGCCACAGCCACAGCAGCGAACCGCTGTCGGCGTCTTTGTACAAACCGCCGAGGATGGCAAGCAGAAACAGCGTCAGGCAGTCGGTGATTGCCGTCGCCCCCACCGAAATGCTCACACTGCGTTGCCTCGCCATGCCGTAGCGGCTCACGATAGGGTAGCTCACCAGCGTGTGGCTCGCATACATGCTTGCCACCAGCATAGCCGGCACAGCCGCATATTTCAGCAACATACTGTTGACGGCATATCCCATTGCCATAGGCACGATGAAACCCAACAGACCGAACACAATCGCCTTGTTCCGGTTCTGCTTGAAGTCGTTCATGTCCATCTCCATGCCCGCGAGAAACATGATGTACAGGAGTCCGACGTTGCCGAAAAGCTGGAAACTACTGTCGCGGACAATGATGTTGAGCCCGTGTTCGCCGATGACCATACCCGCGAGAATCATGCCGATTATGTGCGGGATGCGCAGCTTGCCGAATACTATAGGCGCAAAAAGGATTATGCCCAACACGATGAAGAAAATCCATGTAGGGTCCTGAACTGGGAAATATCCTGCTATGTTGCGAATCAATTCAGTCATAATTAAGAACAAAATTAGTTATTTTTCCTAATTGTATATATCCGTACTAATGAAAAAAGTTATAAATTTGCACCCTACAATCAAAATAAGGATATAAGAGAAATGAAAATTGCAATTGTTGGTGCCAGCGGCGCCGTAGGTCAAGAGTTTTTGCGAGTGCTCGACGAGCAGAATTTCCCCGTCGACGAGTTGCTGTTGTTCGGATCGAAACGCAGTGCCGGACGGACATACAAATTCCGTGGCAATGACTATGCCGTGCGCGAACTTTGCCACAACGACGACTTCAAAGGAGTGGACATTGCATTTACCTCGGCAGGCGCCGGCACATCAAAAGAATTTGCAGAGACAATAACCAAATACGGCGCGACGATGATTGACAACTCATCGGCGTTCCGCATGGACGACGACGTGCCGTTGGTGGTGCCCGAAGTCAACGGTGACGACGCATTCAACGCGCCCCGCCACATCATCGCCAATCCAAACTGCACGACGATACAGATGGTCGTTGCACTCAAGCCCATCAACGACCTGTCGCCGATAAGCCGAGTGCATGTTGCGACCTATCAGGCAGCCAGCGGCGCCGGTGCCGCCGCCATGGACGAGCTCGTCAACCAGTATGCCGAACTCGGAGCTGGAAAAGACGCTACTGTTGAGAAGTTCGCATATCAGCTTGCATATAACGTAATTCCTCATATCGACGTGTTCCAAGACAACGGATACACAAAGGAGGAAATGAAAATGTACAACGAGACCAAGAAGATAATGCATGCCCCGAAGCTCGATGTCAGCGCCATGTGTGTGCGAGTGCCAGTGATGCGCGCCCACAGCGAGGCAATCTGGGTTGAGACAGAACGCCCGATAAGCGTAGACGAAGCCCGCAAGGCATTTGAGTCGGCTGAAGGAGTGGTTGTCATCGACAATCCAGCAGAGAAACAGTATCCGATGCCGCTGTTTACGGCAGGTAAAGATCCCGTTTACGTTGGACGAATCCGCAAGGATCTCGCCAATGAAAATGGCTTGAGTTTCTGGGTGGTAGGCGACCAGATAAAGAAAGGCGCCGCGCTCAATGCCGTACAGATAGCACAGCATCTCATCAAGAAAGACTAAAAGAATAAGGAAATATAGAATATGACTGTAGGCAAGGACACTTGCCTACAGTCTTTTGTATTGGCTTGGAGTCATACCCGTGTGGTGCTTGAAATACTTTCCGAAAAACGACTGGTTTGGGAAATTCAGGCTATAGGCAATCTCCTGCACGTTCATGGTTGAATATTTCAGCAGGTTTTTCGCTTCGAGAATCACGTAGTGGTTTATCCAGTCGGCAGCAGTCTGTCCGCTTGCCTTCTTGATCAGAGTGGTGAAGTATTTTGGCGACAGGTGCATCTGTTCGGCGTAGAACCCCACGCTTCTCTCCTTCTTGTAGTTTGCGCCGAGCAGCAGCATAAACTCCTTGAAGTAGCCCGCATTTTTGCTGAACGCCTCCTGGTCAAGCTTCTTGGTCTCTCCGGTGTTTTTGTCAACGGCGCGTCCCACCTTAAAGAACAAAGCGGAAATCAGACATCGCAGAATGTCGTTCGACAGCGCGTCCTCCTCGTTGTTGCGGATTTCGTCGGCTATGGAATCAATCAGGCATTCCGTTTCTTTGAAAGCCTCCGGCTCGAGTTGCATGCACTGCGCGTATTTCAGCGCCAGCAGTTTCTGAGCCATCGGCTTCACGTCAAGACTCATGTCGCGAATCAGGTTCAGGTCGATCACAGCCACCTGCACCGCACAGTTGTCGACGCGCGACGCCCGCATTATCTGTCCCGGGAAATTGATGTAGAGCGTTCCCGGTTTCAGGCCGAATTCTTCAGAATTGGTGGAAATGGAAACCTCGCCCCTGTCGCAGCATATCAAGATGAACGCATTTACGCTGAACGGATGCACGAAAGAGATGTCGGCATGTTCGCCGCCGACAGCCGAGCGCCGACCGATAAGCAGGCCATGGCGATAGACATCGTCTTTGTCGGGCTTGAAAATCGACATCAGCTTGTCGAGCGGCAGGCATGGGATTTCCTTTATCAGTTCCTTTTCCATAGATTTATTTGTAATTGTCAGCGATGTTGTAGATAGACTCGAATATAGCCTTGTCGTCGTCGGACAGCGTCACGCCGCGGCGCGCCATCATTCGTTTTGCCGTGTCGAAGAACTTGTTGACCGACACGTCGGAATAGCCCGCCACGCTGCCTTCGGAGAACGACGCCACAAAGTTGCGCGGGAATCCGGCACCGTGCACGTTCACGCCCACGCCGATTACGGTGGCGGTGTTGAACATGCAGTTGATGCCAGCTTTCGAGTGGTCGCCCATGAATAGTCCGCAGTGTATCAGCCCCGTCCGCATAAACCTGTGTGTGCGGTAGTTCCAAAGCTTAATCTCCGTGTAGTCGTTTTTCAGATTAGAGGCATTTGTTCCCGCTCCGATGTTGCACCATTCACCAATCACGGCGTTTCCCAGGTATCCGTCGTGCGCCTTGTTGCTGAATCCCAGCATCACAACGTTGCTCAGTTCGCCACCCACCTTGCAGTGTGGTCCGATAGTGGTCGCTCCGTAGATTTTTGCGCCCATGTTCACCTGCGCGTGGCTGCAAGCCGCAAACGGCGCGCGTATGCACGAGCCCTCCATCACCACAGCGTCCTTACCTATATATATAGGACCATCGTTTGTGTTCAGGTATGCCCCCTCTATCGACGCGCCCTCCTCGATGAAGATTGATGGGAGTCCGTCGTCGAGCATCCTCGGTCCGATTACCGTGCACGATTCGGGCAGCGGCTGCGATTGGCGTCCGGCCGTCAGCGTTTTGAAGTCGCGCTTTATTTCACAATCGTTTTTAAGGAAAATGTCGTAGAGGAAGTGGACAACAGAAAACTCAGAGTCGTATCTGCATATTGTTGCGAAATTTCTCGCATCGAAATCGCAACGGCATCCGCAGAAAGCCAAAAGCTCGTCGCCCGCCATCAAGGCCATCCCCACAGGCAGGTTGCCGATGGCTTCCGCCAACGAGTCGTCGGGAAGTATGTGCCCGGCGATGAATGTAGAGCAATCAGCGTCGGTGGTGGGGTATTTCTTTGAAAGATACGGCATTGTCAGAGCCGACACGACGGCATCGGGGAAGCGCATCTGCCATTTCTGGCGTATTGTCATTATGCCAATCCGGATGTCGGCGAGCGGCCGCGTATATGTGATTGGCAGCAAGTCGGTCCAGACGTTTTTGTCGTCGAATAATATCAAGTTGCGCATAGTCGTAATAGTTTGAGGTTGCTAAGATACAAACTTAATTCGTACTGCTCAAATTTTGCCCTGTGAAATTAGAAACCGTCCGGATTCTCGTCGGTAATAGTTAAAAATATATAAAACTACACATCAAACCCCCTTAAAATGGCAAAACCGCGGCGTAGACGCCGGAAAAATGATGAAAATGGGTCAAAAACATTTGGCAGTTAGCAAATTATGGAGTAACTTTGCAACGCTTTTCGAGCGGAAAATGCGTCCTCGTGGCTGTAATCACCTAATAATAAAGGGTGTAGAGCCGGCGAGCGGTAGCGCCGCCCGATTGAAAATGCGAAAAAGAGATTAATTAACAGTAATAAAAAAGAAAAGAACTAAAATGCCTACTATTCAGCAATTAGTAAGAAAAGGGCGCGTAGTTTTGAAAGACAAGAGCAAATCGCCGGCGTTGGACAGCTGTCCGCAGCGTCGTGGTGTTTGTGTGCGTGTCTACACAACTACTCCAAAAAAGCCTAACTCGGCAATGCGTAAAGTTGCGCGTGTAAGATTGACAAACGGTAAAGAGGTGAACTCTTACATCCCAGGAGAAGGCCACAACTTGCAGGAACACTCAATCGTGATGGTTCGCGGCGGACGTGTGAAAGACCTTCCAGGTGTGCGTTATCACATCGTACGCGGCACATTGGATACAGCCGGTGTTGCAGGCAGAACACAGCGTCGTTCGAAATACGGAGCGAAGCGTCCTAAGGCAGGTGCAGCCAAGAAGTAATATCTAAACAGCACAAAGAGATAAACAAAACGAGTCGAAAAACGAGTTTTTTGTTTATTGGATTATTCGGCGGAGTAAACACGGCAAGAGAGCCGCGTTGAAGATGCAAAGAGCAACCAAACGAACAAAAACGAATTTATTAGAAAAATGAGAAAGGCAAAACCTAAAAAAAGAATCATCTTGCCGGATCCAAAATTCGGAGACACAAGAGTTACTAAATTTGTGAATCACTTGATGTATGACGGAAAGAAGAACACCGCATACACAATATTCTACAGCGCATTGGAGACTGTGAAGTCGAAATTGCCTAACGAAGAAAAGACAGCGCTCGAAATCTGGAAAGCAGCGCTTGAGAATATTACACCGCAAGTGGAGGTTAAGTCTCGCCGTGTAGGTGGTGCTACCTTCCAGGTTCCTACAGAGATCCGTCCGGATCGCAAGGAGTCAATTTCAATGAAAAATCTAATCATTTTCGCCCGCAAGCGTGGAGGCAAAACGATGAGCGACAAGCTCGCAGCAGAAATCGTTGACGCATTCAACGAGCAGGGTGGCGCATTCAAACGTAAGGAAGACATGCACCGTATGGCTGAGGCCAACCGTGCTTTCGCACATTTTAGATTTTAATTTGAATAAATAAACAACAATGGCTACTAATATAGACGAAAAGTTAAATCTGACGAGAAATATCGGTATCATGGCCCACATCGATGCCGGTAAGACAACAACCTCAGAGCGTATCCTGTTCTACACAGGTCTGACCCACAAGATTGGTGAGGTGCACGATGGTGCAGCCACTATGGACTGGATGGAACAAGAGCAGGAGCGTGGTATCACAATCACATCAGCCGCAACAACAACATTCTGGAACTATGCTGGCAACAAGTATAAAATCAACTTGATTGACACTCCGGGACACGTTGACTTCACAGTAGAGGTTGAGCGTTCGCTCCGCGTGCTCGACGGTGCAGTGGCAACGTTCTGTGCGGTAGGTGGTGTTGAGCCACAGTCAGAGACAGTATGGCGTCAGGCAGACAAATACAATGTGCCTCGTATCGGTTACGTCAACAAGATGGACCGTTCGGGAGCCAACTTCTTTGAGGTAGTGCGTCAGGTGCGTGAAGTGCTCGGTGCAAATCCTGTAGCAATTCAGGTTCCAATCGGTGCAGAGGAGACCTTCAAGGGTGTTGTTGACTTGATCACAATGCAGGCTTACTTCTGGCACGACGAGACAATGGGCGCTGAGTACAGCCGCGAAGAGATTCCAGCGTCGTTGAAAGACGAGTGCGAGTCGATGCGCGACAAGATGCTCGAGACAATCGCCGAGTTTGACGATGACTTCATGACAAAATATTTCGACGATCCTTCGACAATCACAGAAGACGAAATCCGCCGCGTAATCCGCAAGGCTACATTGGCAATGGAAATCGTTCCTATGATCTGCGGTTCTTCATTCAAGAACAAGGGCGTTCAATGCTTGCTCGACGACGTTTGCGCATTCTTGCCAAGCCCAGAGGATTCTGGCGAAATCGTAGGTAAGAATCCAGACGATCCAGAAAAAGAAGAGC
>UMCF01071258.1_pt1 | contig 46405 bp, 48 predicted proteins | sample 1964131 | NCBI WGS metagenome assembly UMCF01 (sample SAMEA4835958, study PRJEB28245) | human gut metagenome | biome: gut microbiome; material: fecal sample | place: Denmark | collected 2008
TGGGGGGAGGCCCCCTGGGAGGATAGGAAGCCGCTGATTTTTGTAGGGGTATAGCTCAACTGGTAGAGTAGTGGTCTCCAAAACCATTGGTTGAGGGTTCGATTCCTTCTGCCCCTGCCAGAAAAAACGGAATGAAGGTCCGCCTTCATTCCCACATGACTCGGTAGCTCAGCTGGATAGAGTGACTGACTACGAATCAGTAGGTCTAGGGTTCGAATCCCTACCGGGTCACCACATCAAAGGACTGTCACATTTTGTGGCAGTCCTTTTTTCTTTAGCTAACCCCTAACAACTAGCCACTAGCCACTTAAAAGGGCTTGTCGTCGTGCGACAAGCCCTTTTACCCACTTTAGGCCCGGCCCTATCCATGCTATAATAGAGACATCGCAAATTGTGAAAAGGAAGTGTAAGCTATGACAGTACAGCTCGAGGAATTATTGAAAGCCTTTGAACTGAATAATCCCTATCTCAAATTCTATTTAAATAAAAATGACGGCCATATGGCCTTGGTCACGGAAATCCCCGGTGACGACAAGGCAGAAAATGAAGTCACAGCCAATCCCGATGCGTATATCAAGCTGCCGACCCAGGCCGACCTGGATCTGCCGGAAATGATCAAGGGCTTCGTCCCCATGATGAAAGACCCGAAGCAGCGGGCGACTTTTCAGCAGTCCATCGAAGCGGGCAAGACCGTTTCCCAGCTGGAACGGGAATTGAAGGACATGGGCCTGGTCCAGTTCTGGTATACCTTCCAGCGCATGGAATTCCGCAAAATCGCCAAGAAGTGGTGTGAAGACAACCACATTGATTATGAAGAATAGGGGAGCTCGGAGATGACGAAGATTTCAGATATCGGTGAATTCGGATTCATCGATGCTATTAAAGAGCATACCCTCTTCCATCCGGAAAACGTCGCCGTCGGCATCGGCGATGACGGTGCCGTCTACACGACGACGCCGGGCTGGCAGCAGGTGGCTGTCATCGACACGATGGTCCAGAACAGTCATTTCATCATCGGTCAGACGGCGACCTGGCATGACGTCGGCTTCAAGGCCGTAGCCTCGAACCTCAGCGACATCGCCGCCATGGGGGCCGTGCCGACCCATATCGTCCTGTCGACAGCCCTGGCACCGCAGATGGACGTCGATGACGTCATTGACATGTACCGCGGCATCAAGGATATTTGCCGCACGTATGAAGTCAATATCCTCGGCGGCGATACGGTCATGTCCAAAGAAGGCGTCGTCATCACTGTCGCTGCCTTTGGCGAAATCGAAGCCGGGAAGGCCCTGCTGCGCAGCGGAGCCCAGGCCGGCGACGTCATCGCCGTATCCCATACGATCGGCGATTCGGCAGGCGGCCTCGACGTCCTCCTGGCCGGACAGGACGGATATGAACATTTGAAGAAAGCCCACCAGTATCCGGAACCGCAGATTTCCCTGGGACGCTTACTGGTACAGCATCATTGCCACAGCCTGAACGACATCAGCGACGGCCTGGCCAGTGAATCCAATGAAATTGCCAAGGCCAGCGGCGTCGAACTGGTCATCGACCGGGACCAGGTTCCGACGAGCGCTGAGCTGAAAGCCTGGGCTGCGGCATCGGGCAAGGATATTTGGAAATTCGTCTTTAACGGCGGCGAAGACTATGAACTGGTCTTTACCATGGCGCCGGACGATTTCCAGGCTTTGCAGGCCGTCTATCCGGCTGTGACGCCTATCGGGACGGTCCGCCAGGGGCCGGGCCGGGTCCTGCTCCGCCACGATGGGGGCGAACAGGTCCTGCCGCCGACGGGCTGGACCCATTTTTAGGAGGAGGATATCATGAGCTTTGATGTAGCAACTCATTCAGAAGCGGACACCATCGCTTTGGGCAAAGCCCTGGGGCCGGTCCTCAGCGACGGCGATGTCCTGGCCCTGCGCGGCGACCTCGGCGCCGGCAAGACCCATTTCGTCCAGGGCATCGCCCAGGGCATGGGCATTGACGACGTCGTCGTCAGTCCGACCTTTACCATCCTGAATTATTATGAAAATACCATTCCTCTCCAGCATTTCGACTTTTATCGCTTGGAAGAGGAATATGAATTAGACGATCTGGGATTCGACGACTATCTCGAAAGCGGCGTGACCGTCATCGAATGGTCGGAAAAATTCCCGGACCGCCTGCCTGACGATGCGGCTGTCGTCACCATCGAAAAGACGAGTCCCACGGACCGCCTGTTCCATTTTGACTTCCACGGCAGCCGTTGGCAAGCTGTAGAAAATGAGGTAAAAAAATATGCTCTTAGCCATTGAAACATCGAGCCTCGTATCGAGTGTCGCCTTGCTCCATGACGACACGCTGCGGGCTGAACTCACCATCCAGGCACGGCTGACCCATTCGGAACAGCTCATGCCCCATATTGCCGACATGCTCGACAAGGCGTCGGTCAAGAAAAGCCAGATCGACGGCGTCGCCGTTGCCGTCGGCCCCGGTTCCTTTACGGGCCTGCGCATCGGCCTGGCCACGGCCAAAGGCCTGTCCTTTGCCTGGAACGTGCCTATCGTCGGCGTCACGACGCCGGTCAGCCTGGCCTGGAACTTCGTCGGCGTCTCTGACCGCATCTGCACCCTCATCGACGCCCAGAAAGGCAATGTCTATGCCGGTGTCTATCGCTGGGACCGGACGAAGCTGACGACGGAAAAAGAAATCTACATCGCGCCGCGGACGGAAGTCCTGGATACCCTGGAAAGGGAAGGCCAGCCCGTCGTCTTCTGCGGTGACGGCTCCCTCAAAGGGCGCCGGGATATCGAAGGCCGGAGCCCCTTGTTCCGCATGGCGCCGCCGACGATGGTCATTCCCCGTGCCGGCAGCGTCGCCCTGGCAGCCAATGTCCGTTTTGCCGCCGGTGACTACGACGACTGCATGACCCTGACGCCGTCGTACCTGCGCCGCAGCGAAGCCGAAGTGCTCTGGGAAAAACGCCACGGCGGTGCCCCATGTCAGTAACGGTCCGTCAGGCCTGCCGGGAGGACCTGCCGGATATCATCGCCATCGAAGAGGCGTCCTTTTCCGTGCCCTGGTCCCATCAGTCCCTGGCAGCGGAACTGGACAATCCCGTAGCCCGCTATTATGTCCTGGAAAAGGAAGACGGGAGCGTCGCCGGTTATGCCGACGTCTGGCTCATCGCCGATGAAGGCCAGCTGGCCAACATCGCCATCCATCCGTCAGCACGGGGCCTGGGCTATGGCGAGATTCTCCTGCGAACGGCCATGGAAGCCCTCTTCCGGGAAGGCTGCACGAGTTTCTTCCTGGAAGTCCGCCAATCCAATGCGCCGGCCCAGGGCCTGTACCGCAAGCTGGGCTATGAAGCCCTTGCCGTCCGCAAGGACTATTATTCCCAGCCTGTGGAAGATGCGTGTATCATGCATTGTCAAAAAGAGAAGTATCAATGGCTCGGCCATTCACTATAGAAAAAAGGATGAAATCTATGTATACCTTAGCTTTAGAAACGAGTTGTGACGAAACGTCGGCTGCTGTCCTCAAAGATGGCCGCCACATCTGCTCCAACATCATATCGACACAGGTGCCGATCCACCGGAAATTCGGCGGCGTCGTACCGGAAATCGCGTCGCGCCAGCACATCGAATACGTCATGCCCATCATCAAGGAAGCCCTTGATACGTCTGGCGTCACCTTGGCAGATATCGACCATATCGGTGTCACTTACGGTCCCGGCCTGGTCGGGGCCCTGCTGGTCGGCGTCGCAGCGGCCAAGGCTATCAGCTTTGCTGCCGATAAGCCCCTGGTCGGCGTCAACCACATGGAAGGCCATATCTTTGCCAACTTCCTCAGCCATCCTGATTTGGAACCGCCGTTCCTGGCTCTCGTCGTGTCCGGCGGCCATACCCAGCTGGTCCAGATCAATGGCTATAATTCGTTCAAACTCATGGGCCAGACCCGCGACGATGCCGCCGGCGAAGCCTTCGACAAGATCGCCCGCGTCATGGGCTATCCCTATCCGGGCGGTCCGCAGATCGACAAACTGGCCAAAGAAGGCGATCCCGACGCCATCGCCTTTCCCAAGGCCCTCCATGAAAAGCACAATTTCGAGTTCAGCTTCAGCGGCCTCAAATCGGCAGTCCTCAACTACCTGCACACACAGGAACAGCGGGGCCAGTCCTATAATGCCGCCGACGTGGCGGCCAGCTTCCAGAAGACCGTCGTCGAAACGCTCGTCGAAAAGACCATGGATGCCGCGGCCTACTGCGGAGCCAGGAAAATCGCCGTCGCCGGCGGCGTCTCGGCCAACAGCGGCCTGGCTGCGGCCATGAGTGCGGCCTGTGCCGACAAGGGCTATGCCTTCTACCGGCCGGAACCGATACTCTGCACCGACAACGGCGCCATGATTGGCTGCCGGGCATATTATATGGCCCTGGACGGCCGCTTTGCCGACTTGACCCTCAACGCCAAGCCGGCCCTGCCGATTACATCGGACTAATCCTGAGAAGAGATGGGGGAATCTTCTATGGCTACACTCGAAGCGGTCTGCCGGACAAGGAGCACCTTGTCGCCCGTGCAGATCCATATTTTACAGAACAGTGAAGAACTCTTGCAGTTCGCCAGCGACTTGTCGCACCGGGAACTCTTCGTCTATGTGCCCGGGCGGGAAGCGGGGACGCTGGTCCTGGCCGCGCACCGGACGCCGCTCCTGCAGAAGGGGAGGCAGACGGAAACGACTGATCCTGGCGCTGCCTTTTCCCGTTATGAAGAACCGCTTAATTATCAGGTCTTTCAGGCGGGAACAGCCATGCGCGGTGAGAAAGAAATCGAATACGGCCGCATGGCGCCCATCGTGGCTTATCCCTTCGTCGATAACGGCGGCGGGACGATTGCCGTCATTTCCTTTGTCGGCACAGTCGAAGACAATCGGGAGATTTTGACGGAAACAGCCTTCTTGTCCTTGCAGGTGCCCATGGATTTCCATTCCATGTACCGGCCCCTGTCCATCCAGGATGGCGTCGTCCTGGTCAACTGCAACGGCGTCGTCATCTATGCCGACGATATGGCCGACAGCATCCTGCACATGTGCGGCCAGTGCGGGGCCATTACGGGGACCAATATCTATAATACACGCCTCGACCTGACCGGTGCCAAGAAAGCCCTGTCCCAGGCCGAGGGATTGGCCGATGACGTGACCTTAGGCGATGCCGTCGTCTCCCGCCGGGTCATCCCTATCCTGCAGCGCGGCAAAGTGCGCCGGGTCATTTCCATCCTGACTGAGCGGACGGAACTGCATCGCAAGGAAGAAGAGCTCATGGTCAAGACGTCGGTCATCAAGGAAATCCACCACCGCGTCAAGAACAACCTGCAGACCATTGCCAGCCTCCTGCGCATGCAGATGCGGCGCACGACGAGTGACGAAGCGCGGGATGTCCTCAACGAGAGTCTGAACCGGATCCTCAGCATTTCCCTGGTCCACGAGACATTGTCCCATCACGATGAAGAGAACATCGACATTTCCGACGTCGCCCAGAAACTGCTGGGCCTCCTGGCGCACAGCCTGGTCAGCAAGGATTGCCACGTGGAGACGAAGTTTTCCGGCGACACCCTGCCCATGCCGTCTGATGCGGCGACATCCCTGGCCCTGGTCCTGAACGAACTCATTACCAATGCCATCATCCACGGCTTTGAAGGCCGACGGGAAGGCCTCCTGGCCGTCACCATCCGCCGCGACGGGCCGGACGGGGTCATCATCGTCTGTGATGACGGCGTCGGCATGTCCCACGCACCCGTCGATACGGGGCGCAAACATCTGGGCATGGCCATCGTGCGCACGCTCATTGAAAAAGATATGCAGGGGACGATTGATTTCGATGACGGCGTGCCTGAAGGGACCGTCGTCACCATCCGTTTTCCGTTACCAGAGAGGGGAGAATAACCAATGGGATATCGCGTTGTAATAGGGGATGACGAATCGATCATCCGTATGGATTTATGTGAAATGCTGGAAGATGCCGGCCATACCGTCGTCGGAGAAGCCGCCGATGGCGTCGAGGCACTCGATTTAGTGCGCAAAGAAAAGCCGGACATCGTCCTCCTGGACATCAAGATGCCCCGCCTGGACGGCATCCACGCGGCCCGCATGATCGGCCACGAAGGGCTGGCACCGGTCCTGCTGCTCACGGCGTACAGCCAGCAGGATATCGTCGACAAGGCCAAGGACTCCGGCGTCCTGGGCTATCTGGTCAAACCGGTCAGTCCGGTCAATCTCTTCCCGGCCATCGAAATCGCCATTTCCCAGTTCCGCCACCAGCGCGAAGTGGCACAGCAGCTCGATGACATGAACGAACGCATCGAGACGCGCAAAGCCGTCGACCGGGCCAAGGGCTGCCTCATGGACCTCTATCATATACCGGAACACGAAGCCTACCGACGGCTGCAGCAGTACAGCATGAAGAACCGGAAATCCTTGAAAGCCGTGGCCGAGGCGGTCATTGCCAGTGCGGAAAAGATAAAAAGTCAAAAAAAATAAAACGTTTGATGAAAAAGTCAGGGTGAAAGCCTTGACTTTTTTACCTTTAATGGCTAATATATATATTGTAAGTTAGCACTCGGAAGTATGGAGTGCTAATAAAGAGTAGCAACTTACTTTTAAGGAGGAATATAAAATGTTAAAACCGTTAGGAGATCGCGTAGTTATCCGTGTATTAGAACAGGAAGAAAAAACTGCAAGCGGTATTTTTTTACCGGACACTGCTAAAGAAAAACCGAGCCAGGGTGAAGTCGTAGCCGTAGGTCCGGGCAAACTGCAGGACGACGGTAAACGCGTTGCTTTGGATGTCAAAGTAGGCGACAAGATTATTTTCTCCAAATATGCCGGCACAGAAGTCAAGTTCGAAGGCACTAAATATTTAATCGTCAGCGAACGCGACATCTTGGCTATCATCTAATAAATCATTTCGAATCAAACTAAAAAATACTTAACTTTCACATAGGAGTGTGTTCAACATGGCTAAACAGATTTTGTTCAACGAAGATGCACGCCGCGCTCTCGGCAAAGGCGTAGACGCTTTGGCAAATGCCGTAAAAGTTACCTTAGGGCCTAAAGGCCGCAACGTCGTTCTCGACAAGAAATTCGGTGCTCCGACCATTACCAACGATGGTGTCACCATTGCCCGCGATATCGAATTGGAAGACCCCTTTGAAAACATGGGTGCCCAGCTCGTCAAAGAAGTCGCAACCAAGACCAACGACGTCGCTGGTGACGGCACGACGACAGCTACTATCCTGGCCCAGGCCATGATTCAGGAAGGCATGCGCAACGTCGCAGCCGGCGCTAACCCGATGATCCTCAAACGCGGTATCGAAAAAGCCGTCGCTAAACTCGTCGAAGAAATCAAGAAACGTTCCATCGCCGTATCCGACAAGGCTTCCATCGCTCAGGTCGCTTCCATTTCGGCAGGTGACGAAGAAGTCGGCGGCCTCATCGCTGACGCTATGGAAAAAGTCGGCAAAGACGGTGTCATCACTGTCGAAGAATCGAAGACCATGGGCACACAGCTCTCCGTCGTCGAAGGCATGCAGTTCGACCGCGGCTACATTTCCCCGTACATGGTAACGGACCCGGATAAAATGGAAGCTGTCATGAGCGAACCGTACATCCTCATTACGGACCGCAAGATCGCTTCTATCCAGGAAATGCTCCCGGTTCTGGAAAAAGTCGTCCAGGCTGGTAAAGAACTCCTCATCATCGCTGAAGATGTCGAAGGCGAAGCACTGGCTACCTTGGTCGTCAACAAACTCCGTGGCACCTTCAAAGCCGTCGCTGTCAAAGCTCCGGGCTTCGGCGACCGCCGCAAAGCAATGCTCCAGGATATCGCAACCCTCACGGGCGCTACGGTCATCACGGAAGATGTCGGCCGTAAACTCGACAGCGTTACCATGGAAGACCTCGGCACTGCCCGTCAGGTCCGCGTAACCAAAGATGAAACGACTATCGTCGAAGGCCACGGCGATCCCCAGGCCATCAAAGACCGTGTCGCTCAGATCAAAGCTCAGATTGCGGAAACGACGTCTGATTTCGATAAAGAAAAATTGCAGGAACGTTTGGCTAAGATGTCCGGCGGCGTAGCTGTCATCGAAGTCGGCGCTGCTACGGAAGTCGAATTGAAAGATAAGAAATATCGCCTCGAAGATGCCCTCAACGCTACGCGTGCAGCTGTTGAAGAAGGTATCGTAGCCGGCGGTGGCACGACCCTCATCGACATTCTCCCGGCTCTCGACGAATTCGACGAAGACGGCGACGTACAGACCGGTATCAACCTGGTTAAACGCGCTATCGAAGCTCCGCTCCGCCAGATCGCTGAAAACGCTGGCCTCGAAGGCTCGGTCATCGTTGCTAAAGTCAAAGCTTCCGAAGACGGCGTAGGCTTCAACGCCCTCAAAGAAGAATACGTCGACATGGTCAAAGCTGGTATCGTCGACCCGGCTAAAGTAACCCGTACAGCTCTCCAGAACGCAGCTTCCATCGCAGCCCTCGTCCTCACGACGGAAACCCTGGTTGCTGATAAACCGGAACCGGCTCCGGCAGCTCCGGCAGCCCCGGCTGGCATGGGCGGCGGTATGCCCGGCATGATGTAAGATTAGGTTGTAGTGTGTAGTTTGCAGAGACGGCCTTTAAATTTAAAGCCATCTGCTAGCCACTAACAATTTAAAAAGGCTTGTCGTATAACGACAAGCCTTTTTTTGCCCTCTTGACTTTTTCCCGGGGACAGCGTACGATGGAATCGTTCTAAATCTATGCAAAGGAAGAATGAATCATGTTTCACGCTATTCCCCTGAAATATGTATTGCCCCTCCTGGGCCTGACTGTGTCGGCGTTCATCTTCAATACGTCGGAATTCATGCCTATCGGCCTGCTCATGGACATTTCTCAGTCCTTCGCGATGACCGAGTCCCAGACGGGCATTATGATCACTGTCTACGCTTGGGTCGTGGCCCTGCTGTCCCTGCCGCTCATGCTCCTCGTCTGCCAGATGGAGATGCGGCGCCTCCTGCTGGGGACGATGGGGCTCTTTGTCCTGGGACAGCTGGCCTCGGGGCTGGCCCTGAATTTTCCCATGCTCATGGCAGCCCGCATCGGCGTCGCCTGCGCCCATTCTATTTTCTGGTCCATTGCGGCTCCGATGGCGACACGCCTGGTCACGCGGACTCATCGCCCCTTGGTTTTGAGTATGATCGTCACTGGCTCGGCTGTCGCCATGATCTTCGGCCTGCCCCTGGGACGGGGCATCGGCCTCTATGCCGGCTGGCGCATGACTTTTCTGGTCATTACGGTAACGGCCCTGGCCGTGCTCATCTATTTGGCTTTTGTCTTTCCCAAGCTGGCCAGCGACGCCTCTTTTTCCCGCGACGACTTGCCCAAGCTGCTCAAGAATCCCGTCGTCATCAGCGTCTATGTCCTGTCCGTCCTGTTTGCGACGGCCTATTTCACAGCGTACAGCTATATCGAGCCCTTTCTCAAGACTGTTGCGGCCTTTAGCGACCAGGGCATCACGTCGACGCTCATGCTCCTCGGCGTCAGCGGCCTCCTGGGGAGTTTCGTCTTTTCCCGGTTTTACAATCATTTCCGCTATGGCGTCATCCGGGCCGGTCTGTTGGGCCTGGTCATCCCGTTCCTCCTGTGGCAGGCTGCTGCGGGCAGGGCAGGGACGATGGTCGCCGCCTGCCTGGTCGTCGGCTGTGCGTCGACGCTGTTCAACGTCACCTTCCAGGCCGAACTCATCCGCCACGTCCCGATGGGGGCAGCCCCGGTGGCCATGTCCATCTTTTCGGGAATCTTCAACGTCGGTATCGGCGGCGGGACCTGGATCGGCGGGCAGGTCACGGCCCATGGTCTGCTGCCGTATATCGGCTATGCCGGCGCAGCCATCGGCTTAGTCGCTGCCGTATATTGCTTTACGGCCTATTTCCATTTCCTGGGCAGGGCCGGAGAAAGTCATCAAAAAAATTCGTAAAAAAGACTTGCATTTTTCTATCTCTTCAAGTATAATATTAATTGTTCCGATTCGGAACGAGCTTGAAGTGATATTCCTCAATAGCTCAGTTGGTAGAGCAATCGGCTGTTAACCGATTTGTCGTAGGTTCGAGTCCTACTTGAGGAGCCATGGCCCCTTGGTCAAGCGGTCTAAGACATCGCCCTTTCACGGCGAGAACATGGGTTCAAATCCCGTAGGGGTCACCATACGAAAAGGTCCTGTCGCATATGCGACAGGACCTTTTGTTGTTCGTTGTTCGTGGCTAGTGATTAGCAAAGTGCTTACGAGTTACTAACGGCTGACTGCTGACTGCTGACTGCTAACTGCTAACTGCTGACTGCTTACGGTTGACTGCTGATTACGAGTCACGAAGAAACTGCCATAAAGGAAGCTTCTTCCTTTCGCATCGCTCGATACCTACTCATGCAAAATAAGCAATGATGATTTCTGGTTCAGTAAACATGAGTCTCTTTACAATAGACAAATACGCAAATACTCTATTGACAATGGACAGATAAAGGCGTATAGTAAAGGCATAAGCAAACCGTATTTATTCTAACTAACGAAGGAGGGACGCTGCTATTTAGCAGCACATACCATGAGTGAAGAAAAAGTAACCTTACAAATGATCAAAGATGCCCAGGAACGCTTGAAGGGCGTCGCCCAGAAGACAGGCTTATCGTACAGCAATTCCGTCAGCGATCTGGCTGGCTGCGAAGTCTATTTGAAGCTGGAAAATCTCCAGCGGACAGGCTCCTTTAAATTGCGCGGGGCCTACAACAAAGTCGCATCGCTCACACCGGAAGAACGGGAAAAAGGCGTCATCGCCGCTTCGGCCGGCAACCATGCCCAGGGCGTTGCCCTGGCAGCCAGCGAATACGGCTGCCAGTCCGTCATCTGCATGCCGAAACACGCTCCCTTGAGCAAGATTACGGCAACCCGCGGCTACGGTGCCAACGTCGTCCTCTACGGGGACTTCTTTGACGAAGCCGCTGCCAAAGCCGTTGAATTGACGACGGAACACGGCTACACCTTCGTCCATCCCTTCAATGACCCGGAAGTCATCGCCGGCCAGGGGACGATTGCCCTGGAAATCATCGAACAGCTGCCTGAAGTCGACGCCATCGTCGCACCGATTGGCGGCGGCGGCCTCATTTCCGGCCTGGCCGTAGCAGCCAAGAGCGTCAATCCGAAGATTAAAGTCATCGGCGTCCAGACGGAAAATATGCCGTCCATGAAGGAATCCGTCGAAAAGGGGCAGGTCATCACCTACAACGGCAAGGCTACCCTGGCCGATGGCATCGCCGTCAAGACACCGGGCGACCTGACCTTTGATATCTGCAAGAAATACGTCGATGAAATCGTTACTGTCGATGAATCGGAAATCGCCAGCGCCATCCTGCTCCTCCTCGAACGGGGCAAGACCGTTGCCGAAGGGGCCGGTGCCGTACCGGTAGCAGCCCTCATGAGCGGCAAGATTTCCGGCATCCGCAACAAGAAAGTCGCAGCCCTCGTCAGCGGCGGCAACATCGACGTCAATAATATGACCCGCGTCATCAACCAGGGCCTGATCAAGTCCCAGCGCAAGATCTTCTTCCAGACCGTCATCCCCGACGTACCGGGCGAACTGGTCAAGCTCCTGACCCTTATTGCCGGCACCAATGCTAACGTCCTTTCCATCACCCATGAACGCAGCCAGCACGGCATCGACATGGGCATGACCGCCGTCTCCCTGGAACTGGAAACGGCTAACGAAAAACACGTTGAAAAATTGATGACCATGCTCAAAGACCATCATTATTTTGTTACCTTGAAGTAGTGGAGGCCTGATCATGGAACAGCAGAAAATGGAACGCGGCCTGAAGCCGCGTCACGTAGAGATGATCGCTCTTGGGGGGACGATTGGTGTCGGCTTGTTCATGGGGTCGGCCAACACCATTCAGATGGCGGGACCGTCGGTATTGCTCTGTTATGCCGTAACGGGCGTCGTCATGTTTTTCATCATGCGCATCATGGGGGAAATGCTTTATCAGGAACCGGTTACGGGCTCCTTTGCCACGTATGGGCATAAGTACATCAGTCCTTTCGTCGGCTACCTCACTGCCTGCTCCTATTGGTTCTTGTGGGTCGTCGTCGGCCTGTCGGAAATCACAGCCGTCGGCATCTATGTCCACTACTGGTTCCCATTGCTGCCGCAATGGATATCGGCCCTGGCCGGCATGGCCATCGTCGCTGCGGCGAATATGGCGGCCGTTAAATATTACGGCGAATTTGAATTCTGGTTCGCCCTGATCAAAGTCGTCACCATCATCGTCATGCTCATCGTCGGGGCGGCGGTCATCCTCTTTGGCTTCGGCAACGGCGGCGTCCCCGTCGGCATCAGCAACCTCTGGGTCAACGGCGGCTTCATGCCTAACGGCTGGGGCGGTATGCTGGCGGCCATGTGCGTCGTCGCCGCGTCCTTCCAGGGCGTCGAACTCATCGGCATCACGGCCGGCGAAGCCCAGGACCCGAAACATACTTTGAAGAAGGCCGTCAACAATATCGTCTGGCGTATCCTCATCTTCTACATCGGCTCGATTTTCATCATCCTCTGTATCTATCCCTGGAATGAAGTCAGCTATATCGGCAGTCCCTTCGTCATGACCTTTGCCAAAGTCGGCATCTCGGCAGCGGCAGGCATTATCAACTTCGTCGTCCTCACGGCGGCCCTGTCCGGCTGCAACAGCGGCATGTACAGCTCAGGCCGTATGCTCTATACGCTGGCCCAGAACGGCCAGGCGCCGAAGATTTTCGCCAAATTGTCACCGACCGGCGTGCCGCGCAACAGTATTGCCGTCACCATCGTTGTCCTGGCTATCGGCGTCATCCTCAACTATCTCATTCCGGACTCCAAATTGTTCCTCTATTTATACAGTGCCTCCGTTTTTCCGGGCATGGTCGCCTGGTTCGTCCTGGCCTATGCCCAGAAAAATTTCCGCAAAGCCTGGGGACCGGAAGTCATGGCGAAACATCCTTTCAAATCGCCGCTCTACCCCTATTCCAATTACTTCTGCATCATCTTCCTGATTCTCGTCACTATCGGCATGATCTACAATCCTGATACGCGCATGTCCATTTTCTCGTCGTGGGTCTACATCGCCGCCGTCGTCATCGCCTGGTTCGCCTGTGGTCTGAACAAGAAACAGTATGATAAAGAAGGGCACCTCATCGAAGGGGCTGGAGAAGGCGCGACGACTGTCGCCAAAACCGAATCGGAATCGTGATTATCTGTTGCAGGTCTATGGTCTTCCCTGGGCCTGCGATGTATAATACAGTTAGATTAAAATTAAGGAGATGCATCTATCATGGCAGTTAATGTTATCAGCACGACCAAAGCTCCGGGCGCAGTAGGCCCGTATTCCCAGGCTATCAAAGCCGGTGATTTCCTCTTCGCATCCGGTCAGATCGCCATCAACCCGGAAAAAGGCAAGATCGTTTCCGGCGGTGTCGTCGAACAGGCTGAACAGTGCATGAAGAACGTCGGCGCTATCCTCGAAGAAGCCGGCCTCTCTTACGATGATGTCGTCAAGACGACGGTTTACCTGACGGACATCAACTTCTTCGGCGCCGTCAACGAAGTCTATGGCAAATACTTTCAGAAGAACCTGCCGGCCCGTTCGTGCGTCGAAATCAGCCGCCTCCCGAAAGACGTCTTCGTAGAAGTCGAAGTCATCGCCTATTGCGGGAAATAAGCTGGATTTAGTGGCTCGTGATTCGTGGCTCATTGTTCGTAGGCGGCCCGCTGTGCCTTAAATTTAAAACCATCCGCTAACCACTAACTACTAAAAGGGACTGTCGCATGAAGGCTTCTGCTATCATGCAAAATCCTTTAGACTTAAAAGTTTTTCGTTCGTAGTTCATCGTTCATCGTGATAGGTTGATATTTTTCATCCCGTACGACAAACGATGAACGACCTACGACTAACGTAAAAAAGCGCTGTCTTCATGCGACAGCGCTTTTTTTACCTCCCAAGCAGGAAATCGGGGGTCTCACGTCTAATACTTATAATATAAGGAAAAGGAGTGATAATTATGTCTAAACGTACGGCATCGGATATTATGGAAAAGAATTTCGTTACGGCAACGCCGGAAATGTCGGTCTTCGATTTGGTCAACATGTTCGTCAAGAACCACATTACGGCCATTCCCATCATCAATGAAAAAGATGAGCTCGCCGGCATCGTTACCGATGCGGATTTGCTCTACAAGAAGGTCAAACCTCATGTCCCTCACTATGTCAATCTTTTGGGAGCCAGCATTTATTATAACGGCATCAGCGAATACGACAAGGGGTTCAAGAAACTCATGGCCTGCACGGCGAAAGATATGATGACCAAAGACGTCATCATTGCCGCACCGGATGCGGAAGTCGAACAGATCGCCGGCGTCATGGTGGCCGAACATCTGAAGGTCATTCCTATTGTCAAAGAAAAACACTTCGTCGGCATCGTCACCCGCGGCAACATCCTCGATGAATTGTACCGTGAATACGGCGACGACTAGGGAAAAGGGGGGATAGACAATGGCTGAAAACATCAATAAAGGTCCGGGACCGGGCGAAGACAAGGAAGCGGAACGCCCTGTCGTCCGCGTCAAAGATGTCATGGAAAAGGTTTTCGTCTCGGTGACACCGGATATTCCCATCCGCGACGTCTTCCGCATCTTCATCAAGCATCGCCTGCTGGCTGTGCCCGTCGTCGATGAAGAAGACCACCTCATCGGCCTCATTTCCAGTGCCGACCTCATGTACCGCAGCTCGAAGCCGCACATTCCGCGCCTGCCCTTCATCGGCACCAAGATTTATACCAGCCGCGTCGGCAAATACGCCAAGGAATTCAAGAACCTCCTGGATCAGCCCTGCGAAAAATTGATGACCAAGAACGTCATGATCGCGACGCCCAAGGCCGACGTAGAACAGGTCGCAGCCGTCATGATCCTGGAACACTTGAAGGTTCTTCCTGTCGTGGACAACAAGCGCGTCGTCGGCATGATTACCCGGGCCTGCATCCTCAAAGATTTGTACCGGGAATGGAAGTATTAGACCTTTGTGACTAGTCACTCTCTGCCTCGTGTGCTATAATATTATAATCGAATGATTTAGGCAGCGGCCGCTGCCGCAGAAAGTATTTCACGAGGAGGCACTTAATGGATACCAAAGAACTCGTCATCGTTGTCGATTTTGGTGGTCAGTATAACCAGCTCATTGCACGGCGCGTCCGTGAAAACCACGTATACTGTGAAGTATACCCGTATCACAAAGCAGTTGCAAAGATTAAAGAACTTCAGCCCCAGGGCATCATCTTTACCGGTGGTCCTGGCAGCGTCTATGAAGATAATGCGCCGAAGATCGAAGAAGAAGTCTTCTATCTCGGCATCCCCGTCCTCGGCCTCTGCTATGGCATGCAGTTCATGGCCCAGACCTTAGGCGGCGAAGTCAAACACGCCGACATGCGCGAATTCGGCAAGACCGAAATCGATGTCAATACGGCTTCGCCTTTATTCAAAGGCCTGCAGGAAAAAGAAATCGTCTGGATGAGCCATCAGGACTACGTCGCTTCCATCCCGGAAGGCTTTGAAATCGTAGCCCACACGGCCAACTGCCCGGTCGCTGCCATGCAGAACCCGGCTAAGAAGCTCTATGCCATGCAGTACCATCCGGAAGTGCTCCATACGGAACATGGCAAGGAAATGCTCCATAACTTCCTCTTTGAAGTCTGCGGCTGCACCGGTTCGTGGACCATGGCCAACTATGCCAAGACGGCTATTGCCAATATCAAAGAAACCGTCGGCGACGGCAAAGTCGTCCTGGCCCTTTCCGGCGGCGTCGACAGCTCTGTCGCAGCAGCCCTCATCTCCAAAGCCGTCGGCAGCCAGCTGACCTGTATCTTCGTCGACCACGGCCTGCTCCGCAAGAACGAAGGCGACGAAGTCGAAGCGGCCTTCAAGGACAGCGGCATGAACTTCATCCGCGTCGATGCGTCGGAACGCTTCCTGAAGAAACTCGAAGGCGTCAGCGACCCTGAACGGAAACGGAAAATCATCGGCGAAGAATTCATCCGCGTCTTTGAAGATGAAGGCCGTAAAATCGGTTCCGTCGATTTCCTGGCTCAAGGGACGATTTATCCCGACGTCATTGAATCCGGTGCTGGTGACGCAGCCGTCATCAAGAGCCATCACAATGTAGGCGGACTTCCGGCTGTCGTCGATTTCAAAGGCCTTATCGAACCGCTCCGCAACCTTTTCAAAGACGAAGTCCGCGAACTCGGTGCTGAATTGGGCCTGCCGGAATATCTCGTATGGCGTCAGCCTTTCCCAGGACCGGGCTTGGCTATCCGCGTCATGGGTGAAATCACCAAAGAAAAACTGGCTATCCTCCGCGATGCCGATGCCATCTTCCGCGAAGAAATCGCCAATGCCGGCATGCAGCGCGATATCAACCAGTACTTCGCCGTCTTGACCAACAATCGCTCCGTAGGCGTCATGGGCGACTTCCGTACCTATGACTACACACTGGCCCTGCGCGGCGTCACCACAACCGACTTCATGACAGCGGACTGGGCACGCATCCCGTACGACGTTCTCGATAAAATTTCCAGCCGCATCGTAAACGAAGTGGATCACATCAACCGCATCGTGTACGACATCACCAGTAAACCACCTGCTACCATCGAATGGGAATAGTTGCAACAAGCCTCACAAATCGCTTAACCAAGCCGTTTGTGAGGCTTTTCTTTTTTTTTAAGTTCCAAAAGTGTACCAAAAAAATTTGACCATAGCCTGTTCTGATATAGTGGCAGGCCTTTACGAATCACGAAATCGCAATCGGATGATTTTGAAATAGACAAAGCAAACAGGCGCTGTCTTCGCGTGACAGCGCCTGTTATACTAGATTTTGATGATTGAATTTTTCAAGTAGACGGAAATGTCTGCCAGTGATATACTGAATCCGAGGTTCTGCCTAAAACGGTAGGCGGTTGGTTCCTTGCTTTTCCAGGAGGGACTTTGTGTGCCCCTCCAATCCAAATGGAAAAGAGGGGAGGACAATGACTTTAACGGTGGATCTGTTTATCGCTTAAACCCCGCCAGAAGACTCCCACCTCTTAGGTGGGGGATGAATGGCGAGCTTGTGGTATAATATCAATAGCAGTTAGAACTTCTGCGAGAACAAAAAAGTATTTTCAATCAACGGTCTTTGAGCCGTTTTCGGAGGAGCATTCCCCCTTGCCGCAGCACGACGCAATAGGCGAATCGCGACGGGTAGAAAAGAAGTGCAAAATGTGTATCTACCAAAGTAAGCAGAACTTCGATTTCGAGGGACTGTGTAAGGGGCTTTTGGACAGCCCTTTGAGAATAAGGATATCCTGACAGCTAACTCCTTTGGGATAGGTTGTCAGACGTTAGTCCATGTATCAAACTTCTCAAGAATCTCCCGCTTCTATAAGCGAGAGAGGTTCAACAGTATACTATCTTTCGGTATGGCCGCATTTGCAATCGGTTATGCCCTAGGTTAGAGTTCAAATAAAACACAAAAATAGCCGCCAGAGACCCACATCTTAAGCGACTATTTTTGTTGACTTATCGGGGCCAACCGTCTATCGGCAGGACCTCTTTTCATGTCTATTATAACGTCATTTATTTATCTTCGTCAAGCGGATACTATATGATGATTTAGGCAGTTAGCCTTTACTGTAAAGTAGTGGAGCCGGACTCATATATCGCTCCTTTCAAAAAAATCTCATCGTAGACTTCTAAGGCTGGACCTTCCATTGCTTCCAAAGCGACTTGCCAGCCATAGGATTGGGTCAGATGGTCAAGGATGCGCAAGCTGCTTCGGAGTTGAGGACGAGCCTGTTGATTCATTTAGTTTTGGCCATATTTTGGTGAAGTGTTTTTTCAGAAATGACGTGTACGAAAATTGTACCAAAATATAGTGTAAATCACGAAGATAGACCTGTTTTTACGAAATGGATGAATCAGAAATGCGATGGTTAAGCCATTTTAGTTTAGCGAAATTCAGTAAAGCATACGAATGGAAATAGTTGTAACAATCCTCGCAAATCGCTTAACCAAGCCGTTTATGAGAATTTTGCTTTTTATATTATAACCATATGCCATTCGTCATCAATTCTGGCTATATACAGGATTCATGCGGGCTCGCCACGTGCGAGCCCCTACGATGCGGCTTTGCCGCGACACACTCACTATGTTGACTCTTTTCGGTTACTGGTTTTATAATGACTGTAGATTCTTGTGAAACGAGGAGGTATAACCAATGGATTATCGGAAATTTGGGGAAACTTATTATATTCGGCTGGATCGGGGCGATGAGATTATCAGTTCGATTTTAGGGATTTGTCAGAAAGAACAGATTGAATCGGCTATTTTTTCAGGTATTGGCGGCTGCCGTTCGGCCGAAATCCAGACGTTCATTCCGGAAACGGGAAGTTTTGAGGTCCAAGAGCTGAAAGGGATGCTGGAACTAGTCTCGCTGACTGGGAATGTCGTTACTGATGATGCGGGCGCCTATTTCCATCACACCCACGCGGCTTTTTCTTATAAAAAAGATGGCGAACATCACATTGCGGCAGGGCATATCAAGTCGATTGAAGTTCTGTACACGGCTGAAATCGAACTCCGGCCCGTCCTTGGTGGACGGATTCGGCGGAAATATGACCTGGAAACGGGAACCGGATTTTGGGATTTCAGTTAAAAAAATATTGCAGTTATGATGTCTGTCGGCGCCTTGATTTTCTCCATGGGAGGTATCATCCTTCATGAATGTGTGGATTGAGCTTTGACGTGAAGAACGGTAAAATCGTGAGATCAATCTACAGATGAACTAACAATTATATTACGACTATGCGCTATTCGACATGGTATCGGATATCCACAGAATTCACGGCGGTACGCCATCGCTGCTGTCCGTCCTGCACCTCTCTAGGGCGATACCTGACGAGTCAAAAGGCTTTAGGCGCGTCCATTACCAAATCGCCCCTAGGCGCTTTTAAAACGAACAAAGCAGAGGCTGTCGCACGAAGTATTTTAGCTTTGAGCGGCAGCTTTTTTTAACGAAAGAAAAAATGAAAAAATATTAGCACTTTCTTAATGAGAGTGCTAAATGGGTATATAGTATAGATGTAGTCAGGAAGGGGCTACAGAGAGAAGTCAAATGAGCAAAAAGCTCAAAGGACAAAGAAAGTTAAAAGTGATCGTTCATAGCAACAGTGAAGGAATTGTTGGAAGAGGGTAATGATTATGTTAAAAGGTTTATTTCCAGTTGTAACGAGTAATGATTTGGTATTCCCGGATGATTTCTTTGATAACTTCTTCAACGATTTTGAAAGTCCTGTGAAAGGCAGCTACAGCGTACCGCGTGTCGATATCGAAGACACGGATAAAGCTTATGTCCTCACGGCAGACCTGCCGGGCATGAAGAAAGAAGACATCAGCGTTACTTATAAAGATAATGTCCTGACGCTCCTGGCAAAACACGAAACGAAGACGGAAGACAGCAGACAGGCGAAAGACAGCAAAGACGCTAAAGATGCAAAAAGCGGAGAAGCGAAAGCGGCTGTACCGCAGAAGCATTATATCCGTCAGGAACGTATGAACTGCACGTATTGCCGTCAGTTCACGGTCCGCAACATCCAGAAAGATGGCATCGAAGCCGCATATAAAGACGGCATTTTGACCGTAACCCTGCCGAAAATCGATCCGCAGAAAGAAATCGAATCCCATCGCATTACGGTTAGATGATTGGCAGTTAATTGCTGGCCGTTAGTAAAATGATGATTCTGAAAAAGTGCTTTTCCGAAAGGGGAAGGTGCCGCAAAGCGGCGGAAAGTTGTTTTTTCGGAGTATGTAAGTAAAAAGAAGGCATGACTTATGATGAAAAGCTTATTCCCGATTATTGATAACAACGAATTCAGTGTTCCTGATGTTTTTGATAATTTCTTCAATGATTTTATGTGGCCGCAGCAACAGTTCTCAATGCCGAAGGTCGATATTGAAGACCGGGGCAGCGAATATGTCATGACAGCCAATCTGCCAGGTGTCCACAAAGAAGACATTCACCTGAGCTACGACAATAACGTACTCACCTTGTCGACGACGTAGCAGGCAGAAAACAATACCCAGGATGACCAGAAGAACTACATCTGCCGCGAACGCAGCAGTTCGTCCTTCTGCCGTCAGTTCCCTGTGACGGGTATCCAGGAAGATAATATCCATGCTTCCTTCGATAATGGTGTCCTGACCATTGTCCTTCCTAAGGATGCCCAGCAGGTACAACCTGACCATATCATAAACATTCAATAATACTCTCTCAACAAAAGGGGCTGTACCCGGGAGCCATCCTGGGTGCGGCCCTTTTGGCATACATAGGTAGCCGGTAAATGTTTTTATAAAAAACGAACAGCTGACATATGGTAAAGCTGTCAAATCTCAGCCGGGGACTTGTAGCGCCTGGCTCAAATACCTCGATGTCGGAGACGGTGCTTATCTTGGCGGTTCGACGAATAATTCGTGTGGCAATCCTGCTAGTTGTCATTTTGCCGATGGCAGTATATAATAAATGATATTGATAAGGAAAGGTGATTACCATGGATTTACCGCGTATCAGCCGCTATATTAGTCTGATTTTGCGCCACAAGCCCTGGGTAGCCGGCATCACGCTGGATCATCATGGCTGGGCTGACGTAGAAGAACTGCTGGCCGGCGTCAGCAAAAAGTATCCTATCGATAAAGGAATCTTGGAAGAAATCGTGCGCACCGACAACAAGCGGCGCTATTCCTTCAATGAAAACAAGACGAAAATCCGGGCCAATCAGGGCCATTCCATCCCGGTCGACGTCGAGCTTCACGTGGTCACGCCGCCGCCTATCCTTTATCATGGTACGGGCGAGAAATACACGGATTCTATTGAGCACCAAGGACTGCTGCCTAAGAGCCGGCTCTACGTCCATCTTTCGGGCGATGCCATGACGGCCCGCAAAGTCGGTCAGCGTCACGGCAGGTCTGTCATCTACACCGTTGCCAGTGGTGAAATGGCGAAGGAAGGCTATACATTCTACCGTTCTGTGAACGGTGTCTGGCTGACAAAAAAAGTGCCGCCCCGCTTCTTGACGTGGTATGCAGCACCTATTTCAGATCACGAGGGGAGATAAAATATGCTGCTCTTAGAAATCATTGAAGATATCCTGCCTATTATATTGCTGATGGTCCTGGGCTATTTCCTGCGTGAGAAAAAATTTATCGATGACGGGTTAAACAAGAACCTCGCCTTTTTAGTCATGAACATCGCCCTGCCGTCATCCATCTTCGTTTCAGTGATTAAGACGCTTGACCTGTCTCAACTGGGCAGCCTGACAGGTCCTCTCATCTCCGGCGTGGTGATACTGGCGATTCTCTATCTCATCAGCTTCATTTTGGTAAAAGTCTGCCGCATCCCGCACGGGCGCCAAGGCAGCTTCATCAACGGCATCGTCAATACGAACAGCCTTTTCATCGGCATGCCTTTAAATGCGGCGTTATTCGGCGACCAGTCCATTACGTATTTCCTCGTCTTCTATGTACTGAGCCTGCTTTCTATTTGGACTGTCGGCGCCACGTTGGTACTCAACGACCCGAGTAAGCCTGACGCTGCGGCCGGCGGGGCCCGCTTCCAGCCAAAACGCCTGCTTCAGGCGCCGCTGGTTGGCTGTGTTGCTGCCTTTCTCGTCCTCCTTTTTGGCATCTCCATTCCCAAGCCCCTCTTTTCGACGCTCAGTTATCTTGGCAATATGGTCACTGGCCTGTCGCTCATCTATATTGGTATCAGCCTTTCGGTGGCCGGCCTTGCCAGCATCCGCTTCGATAAGGATACGGTCGTAGCCATGCTCGGCAAATTCGCTCTCAGCCCGGCTTTGACAGCGGCTATCTTCGCCCTTGCTGCCAGCCTTGGCGGTGTCCTGCCGGCCATCACCAGCCAGACCTTCATCGTCCAGAACGCCGTGCCGACCATCGCCGTCCTGCCCATCTTGGCTACTCAGGGCAAAGGCGACGTCACTTACGCCGCCAACCTGGTTACTATCGGCATGCTGCTCTTCGTCGTCGTAGTCCCGGCAGTCATGCTATTTATTTCGTAAAAGAACGGCAAGCATAGCTGCAGACAGTTTTGTCGGGTTTGAAAAACCCGGTCATTGATAAACTGCGGCGGGATTTGGAGAAGAAATAGGGCACATCAAATCGATAGAGGTGCTGTACACGGCTGAAATCGAACTACGGCCCGTCCTTGGCGGACGAATTCGGCGGAAATATGATCCGAAAACGGGAACTGGATTTTGGGATTTCGGGCCAGAAACGGATTAACGGGATCGTGTATGATGTTTCATCATGCACGGTCTTTTTTCTGTGCAGATTCCCTGTAAAATTGCCCCAAGTCTATATACAAAAAGAGAGCATTTTATGAATCCCTCAAGCGAGGATTTCCATGAAATGCTCTTTTTTTTGTAAAATTTTTTGTAATATTTTATTAATATATAGTACTAAATAAATATTAATAATTTACAATGTAAAGAATAAAAATATAATAACAAATCGGCGTCTATGCAACTGTAAAATGCCCTTGCTAAGCCTTTTATTAATAAAAATAAGTGCTATAATGATACCACAAAAAGACCATATAAAATACATAAAAACGCAATATAGTGAAAGGCGGTGCATCGAAAAAATCTTACCCGGTATATAAGGTGAAGTCATTATAAGTAAAGGATGCGCAAAATTATGAACAAAATATTTAAAGCAAAACCAGACATTGCTACGTTGTCGTCTCGGAACTAGCAAAAAGTCATTGCAAAACCACACAAAGTCATACAGTCAGAAGCAAAACAGCCTTGACGGCAGCTGTGTTGCTGGCATTGGGAGCTTTCTCGTTTGTAGGGATGACTCCAGTGCAGGCAGATGAAAGCTTACTGAATAATGATTTTGTGGGAGCCAATGATTACTATTGGTATTATGACGAAAAGGCTAAGGAATGGAAAACATATCAATATAAAGCAACGGATATCTTTAATAATCGTTCACGGCACGACTTACCAAACTATCAAGGAGCCGGCGCAAAGTTACCTGGTGCCATCACTGCGGGGTTATATGCACAGGCAGGACAGCAGACCGTCACCATTGGTGATCGCAATGCCGGCCAGTCAAAAGGCAGTGTATTTATCGGTGAATATAGTGGATAATAATGGGGATAATGCTCCGGTTGGGCTGAAAAATAACTATGTAACATCTGTCGGATTTCAGTCTGATGCAACTGGCTGGGGTTCTATTGCCATTGGCTCCAATGCAATAGCTGAAAATTCAAAGACGGATAAATGGGTCGTACAAGAGAACGGAAATGCTAATACTTCCGGTACAGTACGTGACGATACTTATAGCATAGAAGCAAATCCGACAATCGAGAGAGCTTCTGTCGCTTTAGGCTATAACGCTCATTCCCAAGACGGTAACATCGCCATCGGCGCCGGATTAGTAGCTACTGCTACGGCTTCAACAGCTAAAGCATACTTGACAGATCAGGCGGCAGTATCTTCTTATGTATCCGTAGGTGGTGGTACTGTTACGACAACCGATCCTAAGACGCAAAAAACGACTACTACGACTACGTTGCGCCGACTTACCAATGTCGCCGACGGTGCTGCTGATTCGGATGTTGCAACAGTCGGCCAGCTGAAGAAACTGTCTGATAAAGCAGGTGTCAATGAAGGCTGGGGAATCAATATTGCTGATGAAAAAGACCCGAACACCGGAAAGGTAACTAAGAAAAACGTCATCAGCCTGAACCGCAACCTGGGGACCAACTATGCGGATAAAGCTCATAATGGCGATGAAAAGGTAACTGTAGCAGTAGATGATACGGGACTGGTTCTGGGTGGTTATGCAAAAGATGCGGAGAACAAGAACAATCCGGCAGTAACATATGGCGCTACAGGTGATGATTCTGTCACAGTTGGCGGCATGAACGGCTTGGCCTTTGGGAAGGGTAGTGTCCCGGTGGCATGGATAATATTGCTTCTGGTGTCAATGCCACGGTTGTTGGTGGTGACAATAATGATGCTATCGGCAATCAGTCTTCTGTATTCGGTGGACGTGATAACACGGCCGCAGGCATAGCGTCAACGGCCAGTGGTGGTATCATGAATGCAGCTGTTGGTCAGCAGGCAACTGCCATTGGCGGTTCCAATAATTACGTAGTGGGAACAAACGCTACTGCTGTTGGCGGCTTGGGACGAGACTATGCGAATGGTGAAGTCGTCTACGACAGTGCGGTACGAGGTAGTTATTCTGTAGGCATTGCTGGCGGTTCTACCGGCGAAAACGCAATCGGTGCTCTGGCAGCTGGCCATCAGGCAGTCGTCACCACGGAAAATGGCACGGCCATCGGCTATCAGGCTACGACGGATGAAGCGAATACCATTGCTTTCGGCCATGATGCAGGCGATATCTCCGGCTATACCATCGAATGGAACAAACTGCCCGAAGGTCAGGTCAATGCTGATGGAACGACTAATGATTATACCAAAGCTCCGAAATCTGTAACTCCTACGACATATAAAGATGCTTACTACAACTGTCTTGTCAAAGTTGCCGATGGTATTGATGACCACGATGTCGTCGTCATGGAACAGCTGAAGCAGTACGCTGAAAAAGATGCATCAAATCTTGGCAACAACATCGAGGTCTATAAGACAGATAAAAATGGCAACGTGCAACTTGATGACAACAAAAAGCCCATCGAAGATAAAGATGCTACGACAACGGTTCAGAATGCCAATAAAGACGCCTGGGGCAAGGCTCTTGGCGCAGGCAACACCATTTCCAACTCCTATCGTGATGTAACGAGTGATCCTATAGAAGTTTTAACGAATAGACACGATCCAGAAGCATTGAGAAAGCTCATGAAGGATGCCGTCAAGGAAAGGACAGGTCATGGTCATGGGCGGCGGCAATAACGTCGAAAGTGCCTATATGAGCCAGGTTGTCGGTGTCGGAAATACTGTCAAAGGTAATCAGGCGAAGAATGATAAAAACGAATGGGTTACTGATACATCTAAAACAGCTATCAAGGATTATGACTCTGAAAAGTCTTCACAGTACAACTACGTCGACGGCTTCCAGAACGAACTGACTAACGGCAAACATGACTATATCATCGGTTCGAACAACAAGGTCAGCGGAGACAGCACAGACAAGAATCAGTCCAATATCGTCTTCGGAGACAATCATGAACTGACGGATCAGAAGAACAACGTCATGTCAACGCTGAGGGCGGCGTAGCTATCGGTAGCGGGTCTGAAGCTACTGTAACTGGTAAGTCCACTGAAGGATATGATCCTACTACCGGTAAGAATTCAACAGAGACTACTGCTACTTGGTCTAAAAATACCATATCGTATAGTAGAGCAAATATATGATCCGACACGGTAGATAAAATCGTTTTTATTCAAGTAGCCAGTGGTTCTCGGAATAGTAATATCGTTTGACTCGGATAGTATTTTGTATAGGAAAAGAAAATTCGAAAAAGGGAAGAGAACTATTTATGTACATCCATTGCTGGAGAAGGAAAGAGATACTACTAGTTGCTACAGGGTAAAAAAAGAACCGCAGTTCATTTGAACTGCGGTTCTTTTGATGAAAGTGGGATTATCTAACTAGTAATTATTGAGCATCGTTAGCTTTGACAGCTTCGATTTCTTTATTGAATTCTTTAACGAGCTTCTGATCTACTGAACCGCCTTTTTTGAGCGCTTTGTAGATAACCTGAGCCATTTCATAACGAGTCATCGTACGATCACCGTGGAAATCGCCATCAGGATATCCTTCGACGATACCGTTGCCAGCGAGTTTGGAAACAGCTTCATATGCCCAATGATTAGCTGGAACATCCGGGAATTCTTTCGTCAAAGATGGGTCAACAATAGCGAGTATAGAAGTGAGTTTTTGGTTTTGAGATTCCAACTGGGAAATCTTCTGATCCATAGCAGCCAAACGTTCAGCTACGTCATCGGAAACAGTGCCGTTAGAGCCTTTGCCGACACGGAATGTAATGCCGACATTGCCAGCAGTCTTTCTATCAGAACCGAAGGAAGAAGAAACGCCTAAGGAAAGCAGCATGTTACGATTTGGATGATAGAATCCGCCCAATGCCATAGCTTGTTTGCCGTCATAGGTACCAGCAGCTGCGGAGAGCTGGAATTTAGAACCAGAACCGTTCCAATCGAGCGGATGCAAGCCAGCCAAAGCAGCGGAAATAGCACCTACGTTGTCGATTTCAGTACCGAGGTCGCTAACGTCATGACGTAAGGACTGAATAGCGGAGCTGTTATCGGAAATACGATTGCTTAATACCGTATCAGCAGCAACACGGTCATTCGTTTCGTTTGTGATAGCAACTTTGTTATCGGAAATACGATTGCTTAATTCGTTATCAGCAACAACGCGGTTATTTTTTTCGGTTTCAATATCTTTTGCATTTTTTTCAGCAGCAAGTGTGTTCTGATTTACACCATCTGTTAAGTTGGTAGCATGATTATAAAGAACGCCATTGCCGGTTACTTTAAGAGCAGCATCAGCTTTATAATTTGCTTTGGTAGCATCTTTCTGTGCAGCATCAGCAGTAGCTTGAGCTTTGTTAGTAGCAGATGCATTGGCTTTAATATCTTGCTTGTTTTGTTCAATAGCTGTTGCATTTTTTTCAGCAGCAAGTGTGTTCTGATTTACACCATCTGTTAAGTTGGTAGCATGATTATAAAGAACGCCATTGCCGGTTACTTTAAGAGCAGCATCAGCTTTATAATTTGCTTTGGTAGCATCTTTCTGTGCAGCATCAGCAGTAGCTTGAGCTTTATCGGCAGCAGTTTTGTTATCGGTAATAGCCTGTTCTACATTATCGATATTTCCAACGGTTAATTTATTAGTATCTACTTTATCAGCGTTAACCGTAGTGCCGTTGATTTGTGTGCTGGAAATAGCACCAGTAGCATTAATTGTATTAGCTTCAACGTGACCGCCAACATTCAAGTCATCACTGATGGAAACTCCATCCGTGCCGTTGAATTCAGCTTTACCGCTTACAGATAAGTTGCTAATGTTGCCTTTAACTACATTAGCTTCGTCAGCCGTAATAGTTTTAGCATTAATTTTATTAGCCTGAACTTTATCGCCAACATTTAAGCTATCTTTGATGGAAACTCCATCAATGCCGTTGAATTCAGCTTTACCGCTTACAGATAAGTTGCTGGCATTAACGTTAGTTGCATTAACGGTATCTGCTACTACTTCTTTAGTACTAACCTGGTTTGCAATATCAGTTGAATTAGCTTTGCCAGCTAATTCAGAGTTTACATTATTCAAACCTTCTTGTGTAGCAAGCGTAGTATTTAAGTTTGGGTCGGTGGTTTTTACATCATACCCGCCTCCAAACGGAATACCAGTTGCAGTGGCTTTTAAGTTTACGCCACTGCCGATATCAGCAGCCTGTACCTGTGGCAAGCTAACGGATCCCATGATGGCAGCGGCAATGGCTGCAGACAGGAGAACTTTTTTACTTTTCTTCATTCAAAATCATCCCTTCTAAATTCCTTTATACTTACACTGAGTAAATATGCACAAGTATAAGAATAAGAATAAAAATAATAACATAAAAACTATTTATATTAAACACCATTATATTGGATAAGTCAATATCATCAGCACTTTACAACTTTTACGCCACCTCGGAAGTTGACGAAGCTAGTTATTTGCCAGCTTATATGGCTTCGCAGTTCCTGCGGACTGGCGTTTTGGTATTTTGCAAAATGCTCGTCCAGATACGGTAGCATTTTCAGGCTGCTGTGAACGAGGTTTACCAGGTTCACCCTATGTTCAATACCATTTTGGCGGCGAATCCGGTAGGCATTCAGCGACCAGAAGGTCTTCTGCTCATAGTAGTTGGTTTCGATGGCCCAACGCAGCTTGTACAGCTTCAAAGGATAATAGTCCATGCCTGCGTCCCGTAATATCTTTCGTTCCTGCCAGGCGCAGCTCATATGCAGGGTACTTGGGTCCAAGGTGCTGAAGAAAAGCCGGCGGGAACCTGATGCGGTGCAGCTTACATAGGCATGAATACGGCGATTCCCGCAGATATGGGTCAAAACGATCCGATGACCGAACTTCATGCCGTCCATGTTCCAGGACAGCGTAAAATCATACAGATGAATCCGTTTTCCCCGTTTTTTCGGACGTCCTGGCTTGCCGCTAGGCAATGGTAGCAATTCATACATTGCCGAATCACTGCGGACATTGCAGATGAAGGCCAGGTGGGGATACTGCAAAACCCGCTCTACAAATTTGGGTACCGTCGTATCATCGACACTGAGGAAGACCGGCTCATTCTGTAAAGCTGCTGGAATCAAGCTGCACGCCAATTCCGTCGTTTGCAGGCGGAGAGAACGGCTTGTCACCGTTTCATTCTGAAGAGCCCGGTAATAGCTGTTCAAGCAGCGATGCGTCACCTGGGCCAAGAAATTCCGGTGAAGAAAACGAAGAGATGGAAACGACTGCAAGGCCAGCTGGGCTATGACCAGCCAGGTCAGCAGGAATTGCGTGGGCCGTGTCGCCGCAGAAAAATATGGAGAAAAGAAACGAAACAGACTACCAATAATCGAATTTTCGAGGTATAATGAATTCATCGCGTAACTCCTTTGAGATGATGTGTTTTAGCAGGTTCATTATACTTCAAAGGTGTGGTTACGCGATATTTATTTGTTCAAAAAGTTGTAAACTGTTGCAAATCACAACAAAACAACCAGAAAACCTTGCCAAACAGGGCATTCCAGGGCAAAACAAGGAGAAACAAAACTATGATTAAAGTACTTTTCATCTGCCACGGCAATATCTGCCGGTCGCCTATGGCGGAGTTTGTATTCCGGCAAATGGCAGGACAAGAAGGTCTGGCGAATCAGTTCGATGTGTCTTCGGCGGCTACGACAGATGAAGAGATATGGAACGGCTGTGGCAATCCGGTCTATCCGCCAGTGGAACGGTTGCTCCGGGTTCATGGCATGGACCCGGGCAATAAGCGGGCGATGCTGCTGAAGGCTGGTGATTATCAGGCTTATGATTATTTCATCGGCATGGATGAGGAGAACCTGCGGGATATGAAGCGCATTTTTCACGGTGATCCCCTTCACAAATGTTCCCTTCTGATGGATTATACGGCCAATTCCCGCCCTGTAGCCGACCCGTGGTATACGCGGGATTTCCAGCGGACCTGGGACGATGTCCAGGAAGGCTGCCGGGGACTGCTGGATGTGCTGAGAGGTGACGAAGATGGCCATTGATTTAAACTCGATTTTATCTTTATTGCAAGATGACGGGACGCCAGAACATTGGGCTCGGCAGTTGCCGGTCATGGGCGACCATATTCGCGTGCGTCGGCTGGGTGGCTTGTATTATCATCACGGCATCTATGTCAGTGACGACGAGGTCATTGCCTTTGCCGGTGATGATGACTACAATCCCATCGATTGGTGGGATGCAGAAATACGGGCAACGTCATTTGAGGAATTCCGCCAGGGCGGCGACGTGGAAGTGCGCCAGTATACGCCGGAGGAACAGGCCCAACTCTGCTCTGTGCCGGAAACGATTGTCTTTGCCCGGGCTTGCCTGGGCAATAAGAAATACGACTTGCTCTTCCACAACTGCGAACACTTTGCCAACGCCTGCAAACTCGGCGTCTATCGCAGCCATCAAACGGAAGATATCCTCTTCGGCAAGGCCATTCCCAAGGCCTTGGAATGTCTCGGCGACGAGGCTCAGCGGGACCGATGGCTCCAGGATGCCTGGCATGATTTGACGGCCCAGGTTTTGGATAAATTGCGACGGGACCTGGAAGGGAAAGGCAGGGAGACCTGAAATGGACGAACAGGAATGGGAACATATATTACAGATTAAGACAGCCGGCCGCGACGATAGTCATTCTGACGGCGAGCATCATCCTTATGAACCGACGGACTACGCCGTCCTCGAACGATTGGCTAACAGCGGCTATATCGGCAAGAAGGACATCCTCATCGATTACGGCAGCGGCAAAGGGCGGGTCAGTTTCTTTTTGGCTTATCAGACGCGCTGCCAGGCCATCGGTGTTGAGTATGACCGGCGGTTGTGGGCAAAGGCCATGGCCAATGGACAGATGGCTGCGTCGCGGAAGCGTGTGACCTTCGTCTTGACCGATGCGGTGGAGTACGAAATCCCGCCACAAGGGAACTGTTTCTTTTTCTTCAATCCCTTTGCCCTGCACACGCTGAAGCGGGTCTTAGGGAAGCTCTTCGATGCCCATTACCAGGCGCCACGGCCGATGCGCCTGTTTTTCTATTATCCTTATGAAGAAACGGAAGCTTTCCTGACGCATCATCCCAACCTCGTCGTCGAAGACGTCATCGACTGCCGGGACCTGTTCGATGAGGACGATGACCGGGAAAAAATCCTGGTCCTGCGGCTGCGTGACTGATTATCGGCAATTTATCTTATGAAAATATTCAAGTTAAACGATTGATAAATTGCCGATAACGGCATAAAATTGAATTAACGATTCTTAAAGAAGGAGAATGATTACCTATGATAGACACGGAACACGTTGTACAGCGTTTTTTGAAGTATGTTTCTTTTGATACCCAGTCCGATGAAGACAATGATGCCGTCTGCCCGAGTACACCGGGACAGCTGGTCTTTGCCAAGGCCTTGGCAGAGGAACTGAAGGCAATCGGCTTGTCCGATGTCACCTTGGATGAACACGGATATATCATGGCCACGCTGCCGGCCAACGGGGCAGAAGGCCCGGTCGTCGGCTTCATTTCTCATGTCGATACCAGTCCCGATGCATCGGGGAAGGACATCAAGCCCGTCCGGGTCACTGATTATGACGGGAAGGATGTCGTCCTCAACGAAGCAAGGGGCATCGTCTTTTCGACGAAGGCTTTTCCAGAAGTCCTGAAATACAAAGGCCAGGACATCCTCTTCACGGATGGGACGACCCTCCTCGGGGCCGACGATAAAGCGGGCATCACGGCTATCGTCAGCGCTATGGAATACCTCATCCAGCATCCGGACATCGCTCACGGGACAATCCGCATCGGCTTCACGCCTGATGAAGAAACAGGGCGCAGTGCGGCCTTATTCGATGTGAAGCAGTTCGGGGCTGATTTTGCCTATACTGTCGATGGCGGTGAATTGGGCGGACTGGAATATGAAAACTTCAATGCTGCCAATCCGGTCATCACCTTCCATGGCCGCAGTGTCCATACCGGTGACGCCAAGGGGAAGATGGTTAACGCCTTGACCATTGCCGCAGAATGGCAGCAGCTCCTGCCGGCTGGAGAAAAGCCGGAATATACGGAAGGTCATGAAGGCTTTTTCCACGTCTATAAACTGAAGGGCGACGTCGAAACTTGTATGATGCACATGCTCGTCCGCGATCACGACCGCCAGCATTTTGAACGGCGCAAGGCCTTGCTGCAGCAGATGGCAGATTTCTTCAATGAAAAATATGGTGACGGGACGGTCGTCGTCACGCCGCACGATGTCTATTATAATATGCTGGAAAAAATCAAAGACGGCCACATGGATGTCGTCGATTTGGCTAAAGAAGCCATGGAAGCAGTTGGTGTCACGCCGCAGGTCGCACCTATCCGCGGCGGTACTGATGGGGCCCAGCTCTCGTTCCGTGGCCTGCCGTGCCCGAATCTGTTCACAGGCGGCGCCAATTTCCACGGGCGTTATGAATATTTGCCTATCCCGTCCTTGGTCAAAGCCTGTGAAACGGTCATTGAAATCGCCAAACGGGCAGCCCAACGTCGGTAGGCACCGGTAATACATAACGGGGGATGTGTGAAACCATCCCTCATATACCTGAATCGTTATGTTCAAGATTCACAGCGGGACGCCTTAGCAGGACGTCCCCTACGGAGCAGTTCAGGAGATGTGGTGATTCCCGTCCGTATCAGGATGGGAAATCATAAAAGGGGGAATTTTAAATGAAAGAGATTACCAAGGATATGTTAGCCCAGTTCCGCGCCTCTTATGACGCGGACAGACAGGCCCAGATCCTCCACTCGGTCCTGGCCAAGACGGACATGGCTAATTTGGCTTATGTTCCTGTAGCCGGTGCCCGTCTCAAGGGCGCTTTTTCGGTGGAAGTGAAAACCCGGGGGATTACGGCCCAGCAGAAATCCGGCCGCTGCTGGCTCTTTGCAGCCCTGAATATCCTGCGGGAAAAGGTGGCCGAAACATGTCATCTTGACCAGTTCGAATTATCCCAGAATTACTTGTCTTTTTACGATAAATTGGAAAAGGCTAACAATTTCCTGGAAATGGTCATCGAAAATGCTCAAGAACCCCTTAAGGGACAGCTCATGCAGTACGTCCTGCGGGGCATGACTGATGGCGGCTATTGGAGTGAAGTCGTGGACCTCATCGAAAAATACGGTGTCGTCCCAAAACAGGTCCAGCCGGAAACGTACCAGTCAGACCATACGGACCGCTTCGTCGCGACTTTGAACCGGCTCTTGCGCAAGGATGCCATGGAACTGCGGGAACTCGTCCAGGCCGGAAAAGACCCGTATCCGCGCAAGGCGGCCATGATGGCTGAAGTTTACAAGGCGGCTTGCATCGCCTTTGGCCAGCCTGTCCAGACTTTTGACTTTTCTTACCGCGATAAGGATAATAACTATCACGAAGAACGGGACCTGACGCCGCAGGCTTTCTACCATAAATACGTCGGCCTGTCTCTTCGCGATTACGTGGCCGTCATCAATGAACCGACGGCAGATAAGCCTATGGACAAGCCTATCCAGTTCCATGCTGTGGAAAATATGGCCGGTTGTGACATGAAAGCCTTGAATCTGTCTCAGGAAGCCTTGGAAGATCTCTGCATCAAGCAACTGAAAAGTGGTCAGGCTATTTGGTTTGCCTGCGATGCCGGGGCTTTTGGCGCTCGCAAGGAAGGTATCTGGGATCCGGATAGCGTCCAGTATGAAGCCCTTCTGGGCGGCTTTTCGACGGCTATGCCCAAAGGCAAGCGCCTGGAATATAACGGCAGTTCGGCGACGCACGCTATGCTTCTCACAGGCGTCCATTTTGACAAGGACGGCAAGCCAGATCGCTGGAAAATTGAAAATTCTTGGGGTAAGGATGTCGGCGACAAAGGGTATTTCGTCTGCTCTGAAGCTTATTTCAAAGAATTTGTCTACGAAGCCGTCATCGACCGCCGTCATTTCAGCCCGGCCCAATTAGCCATGCTGGAAAAGGCCCCTGTCGTCATCAACGCCTGGGACGAAGATTATTAGAAGGGAAGGCTTTTATGTATACGTTTGATGGCAAAGCCTATAACTGCCCCTTCGATTGTTTCATCGACATCATCAAAGGCAAATGGCGGACGTCTATCTTACTGGCCCTGGCAGATGGGCCGGTGTTCTTCGCCAAGCTGCAGCGGTGCTTGCCGGGCATCAGTGCCAAAGTGCTGACGGAGAACCTCCACGTCTTCGAGCGCAACGGCCTGGTCCGGCGGAACGTCCATGCCACGGTGCCGCCGACCGTCGAATACAGCCTGACCGACAGAGGGGAAAAGCTGATCCATGTCATGCAGGGCATCAACGGCTGGGTCGATGGCTTTTTTGGCAAGTGAAGAGGGAATGCTGCACGATGGTTTCTGCCATCATGCAAGGCCCCTTTTACTTTATAGTTTGTAGCACAGAGTTTGTAGTTTGTAGAAGCTGGCTTTAAATTTTTTACCATTTACGGCAAACTAAAAACTACAAATTTAAAAAAGAAGCTGTCTTAATGGGACAGCTTCTTTTTGGGGAAGCGTTAGAACATCGTATTGTCGTTGGCCGCTTTTTCCGGGATATCCTGGATGACATCCCAGTGTTCTACGATTTTGCCGTCTTTGATGCGGAAAATGTCGACAGCAGCCTGACCACGGTCTTCTTTATTGAGTTTGATGTGATTGTGGATGAAGACCAGGTCGCCATCGGCGCCGATGTGCTTGATGACGGCCGAGCTGTCCGGATAGGCTTTCAGGAAGCTCGTGACGCCATCTTTAAAGGCCTGTTTGCCATCGGCGAATTCCGGGCTGTGCTGTTTGTATTTGGGACCGACCATCGTGTCGATGACGGCTGTGTCGTGTTTGTTAAATACTTCATTCCAGAAATATTCAGCTGCGGCTTTGTTGCTTTTGAAATGGGGCGTATCGGCTGCCAGCGATGTCCCCATGGGCAGGCAGCCGACAAGGGCCAGGGTCAGGCCTAAAAGGATTGATTTTTTGTTCATGTAAAAGGACCTCCTTGATTGATGACCTTATTATAAATAATCTTTCTCAGTTATGGAAGAAGGCACTTTCGGGTCAGGTCCTTACGTAGAGGTAAGTATTGGCCTTTTCACTCAGGGAGGGATTTTCATGGCATTTTCTATCGTTCACGGCGATATTGTCCAAATGGGAACGGATGCTATCGTCAATGCAGCCAATTCTGGCCTTCTCGCCGGCAGCGGTGTCTGCGGGGCCATTTTCCACGCTGTCGGGCCGCGGGCCCGGGAACTCCAGGAAGCCTGCCTGGCCCAGGCGCCCTGCCCGACGGGGCAGTCGGTATTGACGGACAGTTACGGATTGAAGGCGAAATACATCATCCACACCGTCGGTCCCATTTGGCAGGGCGGCCAAAGGGGAGAACGGAACCTGTTGGCCAGCTGTTATGCCACGGCCCTGGAACTGGCAGCGTCGCACGGCTGCCGGTCCATCGCCTTTCCCCTCATTTCGGCAGGCATCTTTGGCTACCCGAAAGCAGAAGCCTTGGATGTCGCCCGGGAAGCGGCAGAGGCTTTCTTGAAAAATCATGACATGGATATTTACTTGGTCTTATATCCCTAGGAAAGGAAAACATTATGATTCGCAATATTGTACATGACGTCATCTTCTTGGGCCGTAAGTCCGAAGCGGCGACGAAAGATGATTTGCCCGTCGTCCAGGACCTGCTCGACACGCTGAAGGCCAACCGCATGACCTGTGTCGGCATGGCGGCCAATATGATCGGCTCTTTGAAGCGCATCATCGTCGTCCACACGGATAGGGGCGACGAAATCTTCATCAACCCGGTCATCGAAAAGAAGGCCGATCCTTTTGAAGCCGAAGAAGGCTGTCTGTCCCTGGTCGGCACGCGGAAGACAACGCGCTACCGGAAGATACAGGTTTTCTACCAGGACCGCCGCTTCCGCAAACACCGCCAGACCTTTACCGGCTGGACGGCCCAGATCATCCAGCACGAATGTGACCATCTGGACGGCATCATCATATAGAAAGGACGCCTGCAGGACATCCGCAAGCCGCAGGGGATCACACGAAGGTTTCTGCCATCGGTCTCGGTCCCTTTTGCTTTTTAATGTAAAATCCTTCGCTAACTACTAACAACTAGCTACTAACAACTTAAAAGGGGTTGTCGTCATGCGGCAAGCCCTTTTTGCGCGCAGTATGGTATAATAGGCTAGTGGCTAGTGGCTAGTGGCTAGTGGCTAGTGGCTAGTGGGCCGTAGGGGCCGTCCTGAAAGGCGGCCCGTTGGGGTCACCTTGGATTTATGAGTACTTTTCAAGAAAGTAAGACAATGATGAATCGATCGATGATTGCGAATTTGATGAAGCCTTTGACGCTGGGGCTGATCGTGGCCTTGTTTTTGGCGATCCACTGGGCCATTCCTTCGTTTTACAGCACTTTATGGCAGCTGACGGTGAGCCATGATATTCCGGGGCTGACGTCGTATATTTCTTCTTTTGGCAGTATTGCCGTGGTCCTCATGATCCTGCTCATCGTCCTGACCAACATGACCGGCCTGCCGTCGGTCCAGTTCGTCACGGTCAATGGCATCTTGTTCGGCCTCCTGCCGGGCATCCTCATTTCCTGGGCTGGTCAGGTCATCGGCAATATCCTGGCCTTTGTCATCATGCGCTATGTCTTCCGGCACAAGGCGCAGGTCCTGGTCGATAAGAGCCGCTGGCTGTCCAGGCTGAATCGCGGCATCGATTTTCGGCTCATCTTTTTCTTCCGGGCCATTCCCTATTCTCCGAATTTCGTCGTCACCGCCCTTTGTGCCCTGAGCCGTGTCCGCTTCGGCGAACATGCGGCGGCGACAATGACCGGCAAGTTCATGGCCGTCTGTATGGAAGTCTGGCTGGGTTACGACCTCATCCACTTCAATCCGCACGGCCTCATCGTAGCCGGGATCATGGTCTGTCTGTTGGCAGCGGGTCTCTTTGGCAGCCGCCGCTGGCAGAAGAAAGACGAAAAATAGACATCTTATCATATTATCATAATGGGAGGGATTCTTCATGGGTTTGATCAAAGCAGCTATCGGTTCTGTCGGCGGCGTCCTGGCCGACCAGTGGAAAGAGTTTTTTTACTGTGACAGCCTGAATGAAAATATCTTGATGGCCAAAGGCCAGAAACGGACCAGCCGTCATGGCCGCAGCGGCAATACGGACGGCGAAGACAATATCATTTCCAACGGCTCGCGCATTGCCGTCAACAACGGCCAGTGCATGCTCATCGTCGAATCGGGGAAAATCGTCGAAGTCTGCGCCGAACCGGGCGAATATACATACGATGCGTCGACGGAAGCGTCTATCTTCGATGGCGACTATGCCGGTGACCTGGGCGAATCGTTCCGCCTGCTCGTCCGCCAGATGAAGGAACGCTTTGCCTTTGGCGGCGATACGGGCAAGGACCAGCGCGTCTACTATGTCAACCTCAAGGAAATCATCGGCAATAAATACGGTACGCCCAGTGAAGTGCCCTTCAAGTCTTATGACGATACGACGGGACTGGCCCTGCTCATGCGCCTGCGCTGCTTCGGTGAATACAGCTACCGCATCGTCAATCCCATCCTGTTCTATACGAACGTGGCTGGCAATGACGTCGACGTCTACGAACGGAGCCGCCTGGACAGTCAGCTCAAATCGGAACTCCTGACGGCCCTGCAGCCGGCCTTTGCCAGGATTTCAGCCTTGCACATCGACTATTCCCAGCTGCCCGGCCATACGCCGGAACTGGTTCAGGCCCTGAATGAAGTCCTGTCGCCGAAATGGCGCGACCTGCGGGGCATCGAAATCGTATCTATCGGCATCAACAGTGTCAAAGCCAATGAAGAAGACGAAGAAAAGATTCAGAAAGCTCAGATGGGCCTGACCATGTCCCGGCCCGATATCGGCCTGGGGACCCTCGTCGATGCGACGGCCGATTCCATGCGCACGGCTGCAGCCAATGAAGGCGGCATGGGTGCTGCCATGGGCTATATGGGCATGAATATGGCCAATCAGGCTGGTGCCGGCCTGGCTCAGGAACTGGCAGCCCGCCAGGCAGCCCAGGCTCCTTCGTCCATGCCTGCACAGTCTGCCCCGGTGCCGGGCTGGACCTGCGCCTGCGGCCAGTTCGGCAACACGGGGAACTTTTGCACGGCTTGCGGCCGTCCTAAGCGACAGGCAGGTGCTGCCTGGACTTGCCCGAAATGCGGTCAGTCCGGGAATACAGGCAATTTCTGTAGCAACTGCGGTGCACCGCGGCCTCAGGTTCAAGCGAACTGGACCTGCCTGTCTTGCGGGACTGTCAATACCGGTAATTTCTGCATGAACTGCGGTGCAAAGAAGACGGGAATGTGAGGTGAGTGCCATGGCGGACACATCGGTTAGCTACCAGTGCCCGAACTGCGGGGCACCATTGCAATTCAAGCCGAAGGATAAGACCGTCACTTGTGACTATTGCGATACGAAATTCGACGTCCCGACCTTGGAAGCCCTTTATGCGCAGAAAGAAGCGCGGGCTGCCGCAGCTGATGCGGCCCGCAAGGCCCACTGGAAGACCGAAGCGGCCGGTCAGGATTGGAGCGACGACGAAGCGGCTCACTTACAGACCTATACTTGTTCGTCGTGTGGCGCCGAAATCGTCTGCGATGAGAATACGATGGCCACGGAATGCTGTTATTGCGGCAATCCGACCCTCATTCCCAGCCGTTTTTCGGGGATGCTCAAGCCCGATTACGTCATCCCCTTCAAGAAGACCAAAGACGAAGCGGTGGCGGCGCTGAAACAGTTCTATCGAGGGCGCTGGCTCCTGCCCAAGGCGTTTACGGCGAATCATCGTGTTGAAGCCATTCAGCCCATGTACGTCCCGTTCTGGCTCTTCCATGCCCAGGTCACGGCGACGGCAGCTTTCCGGGCTGAAGACGATGCCGTCTTCGAGACACCGGATGAAACGCTCATCGAAACTAGCATCTATCACTGCGATCGGACGGGGTCCCTAGCTTTCCACCGTATCCCTGTCGACGGCAGCCAGAAAATGGATGATACTTATATGGAAAGCATCGAACCCTTTGATTACAGCGAGATGGTCCCGTTCAGTCCTGCTTATTTTGCCGGGTACCTGGCCGACAAATACGACGTCGACGCCGACGCCGCTGTTCCCAGGGCAGATGAACGGTTGTCGCAGAGTGCCTTTGCTATCTTGGAAGATACCGTGGACAACCATCAGCGGCGGACTTTTGAAGACGGAGTCGTCCATAAAGATGATGGGACCGTAGAGTACGCCATGACGCCGGTGTGGATCCTGACGACGCGCTATGACGGCAAAGCCTACACCTTCATGATGAATGGCCAGACTGGCAGGATGGTCGGTTCCCTGCCGTATGACAAGGCCAAGTCCTATGAATACGGCGCGGCCCTGGCCGCCGTCTTGGTACCAGTCCTGTATTTCCTGGTGAAATTCGTCATGGTCTGGTCGGGCCTGTTATGAAGGGAGCGAGTACGATGTGGAAATGGTTGAAAGAAACAATCCTTGCCGTAGTTGTCGTGGTCCTGACGACGGCTGGTGCCGCAGCGGCAGCGCCGAGCCTGTCCGACGGCGCCCATCTGCTCACGCCGGCAGAACAGGCTGAAGTGACGGCTGTCTTGCAGGATACAGAAGCAAGATATGGCGTACGCGTCGCTGTAGTCACCGTCGCCTCGACGAAGGGTGTCAAGGCCGGGACTTATGCCAATCAGCTCCTGGACCGGGACTATAAGGACGGCCAGAACGGCAATATGGTCCTGCTCCTGGCCATGGACCGCCATGACTGGTATGTCGCGACGGATAAGGCCATGAAGGAGAAAATCAGCAATAAAAAAGGCATCCCTTATCTCAAGGATGCCTTCCTGCCGGCCTTGAAGGACGGTCATTATGCGAAAGCCTTCGAGGCCTATGGCCAGTCGTCGGCAAAACTATTGGCTTATTACCAGGAAAAGGGCCAGGCCTATGACCCGGCCGATGCTTTCAGCCCCCTGGCCCTGGCCGTGGCCCTCGTCCTGGCTGTGGGTGGCGGCGTGGCTTTCCGGGCTTATCTCATCAGCCGGATGAGCAATGTCCGCCAAGCCGCGGCGGCTGATGCCTATGTCGACGCCGGCAGTTTCCATCTGACCGACAGCCGCGATACGTTCGTCTTCATGACCGTCCAGCACATTGCCAAGGCCCGTCCGGCCGATGATGACCTGTCTGACTTCGACAGTGACGCTGACTGCAGAGACGACGACCACGGCGGCGGTGGCGGCTCGTTCTAGGAACGGCGGTGGCGCCATCAGGCCTTGTCGTCATGGAAGAATTCGATGATCTTGTGGATGGCCAGGGCCATGTGGTTCGGGTTCTGGAAGGGGTGGTTGGCCCCTTCGACGGGAACGAATTCGATGACGTTGTTTTCAGCGAATTCCCGGACGAGGTCGATGGGAATCATTTCATCCTTCGTGCCGTGGAGGATGAGGATGTCGTCGGCAAAATCGAAGTATTCGTGGCCGCGGACGTCGAAGCTCTTCAAATCATCCATAAATGCCTGGTCGATTTTCATCTTGCGTTCGAAACCGACCTGGATTTCCTTGCCCTTCTTCAGTTTGGCAAAGCCTTCGTCGGAGACATGGTTGCTCATGCTTTCATACATGTTGACGCCTGGGCTGCGCAGGGCGATTTTCTGGAAGGGATTGCCCTTTTCGATGAGGTAGCGCAGGGTGATGTAAGCGCCGAAACTCGTCGAATAGTTGTAGATGTGTTTGGCCTGGAGCTCGGTCTTGGCGTAGTCGACGACCCAGGTCAGATAGTTCATGCATTCCGGGAGGGATAACTTCTTGCGGGCGTCGGCGCCGTGGCAGGGCCAGTCGAAAGCGATGACGGCGTAGTTCTTGTATTTGCTCGTCAAGTGTTCAGCGAAATGGACCGTCCCGGCCGTGTCCTTGTGGCTGCCGAAGCCGTGCGTGACGATGACGACATTGTCGAAAGTACGCGTCTGTTTATCATTATCATTGATGAGCAGCTTGCAGCGGATGCTGTAGCCCTGCTGATTGATGTCGAAATTCTTTTCCATGCTGTCATTCCTCTTTACCCTAAATTCGTCAAAATGACGTACGTCGTTAGTATAGCACAAAAAAGGCGCTGTCGCACGAAGACAGTGCCTTTTTTAGCAGTCAGCGGATGGCTTTAAATTTAAAGGGTTTCACTGAAAACTACAAACTCTGAGCCACGAGCTACTAGCCACGAACCCTTACCGATGCAGGCCATAGCGGATGATGAGGCGGCTGATTTCCAGGAGGGCGATCATGGGCAGGGCCAGGAGGCACTGGGACAGGATGTCTGTCGTCGCGTGATGACGGCGGCTGCGATGAAGGCCAGGAGGATGATGTATTTCCGTTTTTTGGCCAGCATGGCAGACGTTATGAAATCCAGCTTGGCCAGGACGATGAGGACCAGTGGCAGGTTGAAGAGGGCGCCGAAGGGCAGGACCAGCATGAAGACGAAATTCAAGTCATCCATACGTATGAAGACGTCTTCTGTTATGACGTCCACACGGACATGGCCTTAGCCGGCCAGCTGCTTCACGATATCATGAAAACCTTCGTCTTCCAGTGGCAGCCCGGCGGCGCATCCCTTAAAGAATATACGATTGCCGGACAAGGTGCACACCATGTCCTTTCCATTGCCGAATCGATGTATCGCAGCCTGCCGGCAGAAGAAGTCGTCGCCTAGGCCTGTGCTCATGGGGCCCCGAATGATGCCAAAGGGGAAGCAGACGTCGTGGCCTGGTTGAAAGCGGCAGCCATCGTTGCCCAGAAAGATCCCGTCGCCTATGGCGTTCTCAATAAAATGGGCAATGGCCTGCCGTCACCACATCACCAGGAAGGCTATATCGTCCATCTCGGCGATCACGACTGGGTCCTCGGCTCGCCAGCCGGCCAGAAGACGTCGGCCCTGCTCAAGAAAATCGCTGTCCAGCAGTATGGCATGAGCGATGGCGACAGCCAGGGGGCGAAGTTCAATTATTTCAAGAATTATATCGAATCCCAATTATCCTGCATGTATCTCAACATGCTCCAGGCCGAACCGGACGAGGAACGCCTGGTCGCTCAGGCTGTAGCCAAGGTCATCGTAAAATAAATCGTTTAACTTTTTATAATAGCAGATATTGACAGAAACCACTTAAAACTTTACAATGGAACAATAAAGATTTACAGGAACAAATTAAAATTGTAAAGGAAGTGTTATCTGCTCATGTTAAAAAATGGTGCACAAGTCGGACTTTTATTGTTCGGCATGTTTTTCGGGGCGGGGAACCTTATTTTCCCGCCTTCTTTAGGTTTTCAGGCAGGCTCGTCGTTCATGCCGGCCGTCCTGGGATTTCTCCTGTCCGGCATCGGTATGCCCGTCATTGCCGTCATCATGGGGACCTTCAACCCCGGCGGTTTCCGGGCGGAAATGAACCATAAGATTTCGCCGCTCTTTTCGCTGGTCATCCTGACGCTCATGTATCTGGCCATCGGGCCCCTCATGGCCATCCCGCGGACGGCGGCGACGTCCTTTTCTATCGGTATTCTGCCCATCACGGGCGATGGCATGCTGCCGCTGGCCATCTTCACGACGCTCTATTTCATCTGCGCCTGGTGGCTGTCGATTACGCCGTCGAAACTCCTGGACCGCGTCGGCAAGGTATTGACGCCTATCTTTGCTATCATGATCGTCCTGCTCATCATCGTCGGCATGGTCGCCTATACGACGCCGTCTACAGCAGCTCCTATGGGGAAATACGCCGCTTCGGCTTTCGGCAACGGCTTCGTCGAAGGCTATAACACCGTCGACACCCTGGCCTCCTTTGCCTTTTGCATCATCGCCCTGGGTGCCATGAAGCGGATCCACTTCGCGTCGGAAAAGGAACACGTTGCCAGCGTCTGGATGGCCGGTGCTGCCGTCGCCGTCCTCATGGGCGGGCTCTATCTGGGACTGGCCCTCTTGGGCAATCATTTTCCCATTCCTCAGTCGGTCTATGAAGACGCCAGTGTCAATCTCGGCGCCTATGTGTTATCCCAGACGTCATTCCAGATTTTCGGGACTGTCGGCATGGCCTTTTTGGCTGTCATGGTCACGCTGACCTGCTTCACGACGACCGTCGGCCTCATCGCCGCCGTTTCGACCTTCTTTGCCGAAGAGTTCCCAGTCCTGTCGTATAAGAAATACGTCACTCTCATCTGCCTGGTCAGCCTGGTCCTGGCCAATCTCGGCCTGAACCAGATCATCCAGGTCACGCTGCCCCTCTTGTTGTTCGTCTATCCCATTGCCATTTCCGTCGTCATGCTGACTATCATCAATAAATTCGTCGGCTTGTCGAAACTGGGCATGCGCTGTACTGTCACCGCTGCCGGCCTGGTATCGGCCATCGACATTGCGGCTCAGTTCTTCCATCTCGACGGGGCGGCTGCCCTCATCCAGGGCCTGCCCTTAGGCGACAGCGGCCTGGGCTGGCTCGTACCGGTCCTGATCTGCCTGGTCCTGTCCCTGGTCCTGCCCGGGAAAATCAGCGGCGAAAGTGCGTTAGATGAAAGTTTGTAATATAAACGTTCATAGTTTGTAGAAAAAAGAGGCTGTCTTTGTACGACGGCCTCTTTTCGTGTATAATATAATTATAACGATATTGAGTATCAAATATAGCTAAATGAGATACAGGGAGGGAAAGTTATTATGGAAAATGCTGTTATAGGGATCCTTATCCCCTTTGCCGGGACGTCTTTGGGAGCGGCCTGCGTCTATGCCATGAAACAGGAATTGGATCGTCAGGTCCAGCGGGGGCTGACCGGTTTTGCGTCGGGCGTCATGATTGCTGCCTCTATTTGGAGCCTCTTGATACCGGCTATGGAAGAAGCGGCGCCGTTAGGGAAGTTTGCCTTTGTGCCGGCTGTGGCCGGATTCTGGTTGGGCATCTTCCTGCTCCTGGCCCTGGACCGGCTGGTGCCGCATCTGCACATGTACAGTAAAAAAGCTGAAGGACCGCACAGCCACTTGCAGCGGACGACGATGCTCGTCCTGGCCGTGACGCTGCACAACATCCCCGAAGGCATGGCCGTCGGCGTCGTCTATGCCGGCCTTTTAGCCGGGCAGACGGGCATCAGCGCCGCCGGGGCCCTGGCCTTGTCCCTGGGTATCGCCTTGCAGAATCTGCCCGAAGGGGCCATCATCTCCATGCCTCTCAAGGCAGCCGGCGTCAGTAAGCACAAGGCCTTTCTCGGCGGCGTCCTGTCGGGTATTGTCGAACCCATTGGGGCGGCCCTGACCATTGCCCTGACGGCCTTCATCGTACCGGTCCTGCCCTATCTCCTCAGCCTGGCCGCCGGTGCCATGTGCTATGTCGTCGTCGAAGAACTCATCCCGGAAATGTCGGCTGGCGAACACTCTGACATCGGCGTCCTGTCTTTTGCCTTGGGATTTACCCTGATGATGGCTTTGGACGTGGCTTTGTCGTGAGATTTTTTCAGGAGTAAAGGGAGGTATTCAGGTGAAAGTACGCATTACGGATGAATTGGCCCAGCAAATCGTCGATTCGGCCAGGGCTGTCGTCGGCTGGAATATCAACTTCATCGACCGTCATGGGCGTATCATGGCCAGTACGGATAGCGGACGTATCGGAACGTACCATAAGGCCGGCCATGTTGCTGCCCGGACCGGTCAGGTCCAGACTGTTCAGGAAGACCGGCTTGAGGACGGCGTCAGCCGAGGGGTCAATTATCCTATCATCATGGATCATCAGGTCTTGGGCGTCATCGGGATTACCGGGGATTCGGCTGTCGTCGGTCAGTACGGTTTCTTGCTGACGAAAATTTGTGAAGTCTTCCTCAAGGAATACCGCCTGAGTCAGGAGACCTTCAGCGAAGAAGCGCATCGCAGCCGCCAGGTCATGGCCTTGATTTATCGCGATGAAGATACGGTGCAGCAGCTGGCTGAAGATCAGCCTGAATTGGCGGGAAGCTGCTATACGGCCGTCGTCTTCCGTTGGCATGATGGTTTCCGGCAGGCTGGAGTGTTTCGCCAGAAAATGGCCGGCTTCTGTCAGAAGTTGGGGGTTTCCTTATATACTTATATTTATCCGAATACTTTCGTTGTCCTCGTTCCCAGCAGGGGCTATGCAGAATGGGACAGAAAACTGCCTCAGTGGAAAGAATGGTTCTATCCGGAAATCCTGGCCGGTATCGGGACGGAAGAAGCTTTCCACCGTATCTACGAATCGTACCGTTTTGCCAAAATGGCTTTGCAGGCAGCCGGGGACCGGCAGGTCTTTTGCGTCCACGCCGATGATATGAAATTGGCCTTTTTGCTGCAAAGTCTGGATGGTGCCGTGCGCCGCCGCTACTGTCAGGATATTTGTCACCTTTTGACGGACAGCGATATCCATTTACTCCAGGTCTATTATCAGCAGGATTTGTCCATCCAGGAGACGGCACGGATTCTCTGCATCCACAAGAATACCCTACAATACCGGCTGAAGCGGATCGCTGGGAAGACCGGCCTCGACCCACGGGTATTCTGTGATGCCGTGCCCCTTTACATTGCCACTCTTCCTTGGTTTAGAAAATAAAAATAATGACAATATATTATGTCTCATAACATAGAAAGGGATGGCCTCTTTTGCTACACTATAGGCATAGAGAAACACAGTCTTACGAATTTGCAGATAGAGGAGAGATCATCATGAAAGTCGTTGTAGCCATTGATTCCTTGAAAAATAGCCTGACTTCCGTCGAAGCCGGCCGGGCCATTGAGGCCGGCGTCCGTAAAGCCTATGGCGGCCATCCTGTCCAGGTCATCGTCAAACCCTTGGCCGATGGTGGCGAAGGAACCGTCGAAGCCCTCGTCGACGGATTGAACGGCCAGCTCCGCTATGTCGGCGTCCAGGGGCCTTTAGGTGAAGCTGTTTCCTGTCCTTATGGCTATCTGCCGGGGATGGAAACGGCCGTCATTGAAATGGCTGGTGCAGCCGGGCTGGGATTGGTGCCGGAAGAACAGCGTAATCCCCTGCACACGACAACATATGGCGTCGGCCAGGTCATGGCGCAGGCTATAGAAGCGGGTATCCGCCATTTCATCATCGGCCTGGGCGGCAGCTCGACCAGTGACTGCGGCGTCGGTATGCTCCAGGCTCTGGGTTATATTTTCCGAGATGCCCAGGGCCAGCCTGTCGGTTTAGGCGGACAGGAAGTGGGGCACATTGTTTCTGTCGATGATTCCCAGGTCCTGCCGGCTCTGAAAGACTGTACCTTCGATGTCGCCTGTGATGTGACCAATCCGTTGTACGGAAATTGGGGCGCCGCCTATATCTTTGGGCCCCAGAAAGGTGCATCACCGCAGGATGTCAAAGTCCTGGACGATGCCAGCCGGTCTTTTGCCACCGTCACCCAGACTTATACCGGTCATGACTATAGCCAGACAGCCGGTGCCGGTGCAGCCGGCGGTATGGGATTCGCCTTCCTGGCTTATCTGAACGGCAGCCTGCGTTCAGGTATCCAGATTGTCCTCGATTCCATCCGATTGGCCGATGCCGTCAAGGATGCCGATTACGTCATTACCGGCGAAGGCCGCCTCGACGCCCAGACGGCTATGGGCAAGGCACCGATTGGCGTAGCGAAACTGGCTAAACAATACGGTGCCAAAGTCATCGCCCTGGCAGGCTGCACGACCGCCGACGCTGCTGAATGCAACCGGCAGGGCATTGATGCTTTCTTTTCTATCGTCGATAAGGCCATGCCGCTGGAAGAAGCCATGAATAAAGAAACGGCCCTGCGCAATATGACCAATACGGCCCAGCAGGTCTTCAACCTCATCCGCGCCGTCAGCTGAACGAGAATCATCCGATTACATTAAATAGAAGCAAGGAGAATAGATATGCTGAAAAAAACAAAGATCGTTTGCACTTTAGGCCCCAGTTCCAATACCCCGGAAATTATCGAAAAGATGATTAAA
>UMCF01053646.1_pt1 | contig 45327 bp, 41 predicted proteins | sample 1964131 | NCBI WGS metagenome assembly UMCF01 (sample SAMEA4835958, study PRJEB28245) | human gut metagenome | biome: gut microbiome; material: fecal sample | place: Denmark | collected 2008
GTTGTTCGCGCCTCGCCAACTGCCAAACGCAAGGAGCATTGTACCAAACAATGCTCCTGTTGTCAATAAGTTTTGCGGCGAATTTTTAATTTTTTTGCGGCAGATAATCCAGCGGCGACACGCTCTGCCCGGAGGCCGCGACCGACAGATGCAGGTGGCTCTCCTGTGCCGACTCGCAGCCGGCGGAATCGCCGACCGAGCCGATGGTATCCCCAACGGAAACCTGATCGCCGACATTCACCGTCGGGATCGACTCAAGATTGGCGTACGTGCACCGCAGCCCGTCCTCCCGCTCGGTCACGACGGTCGTGCCGTACAGATCATCGTAATACACCTTCGTGACCGTGCCGGACGCCATGGCCGAGACGACCGCGCCGTACTTGGCCTCGATGTCAATGCCGTCATGCGTGCGCCAGTCCGACATGGTCTCGTCGTAGGCCAGCGCCGTCATGGCATACGGCCGCAGCACAGCGCCGTCTACCGGCCAGACGTACTTGTCCTGCGCCGCCGCTGCGGCTGTATCCTCGGCCGGAATTTCCGGCTCCGGTGTCATCTCCGGTGTCATCTTCGGTGTGGGTTCCGCCGTCTCCGGCGCAGGGATCGTCGGCGCAGGCGTCACTTCCAGCACCGTGTTCTTATCGTGTTCGCTGTCCATAGTCTTCGTACCCGACAGCAGTGACCAGGCGGAAACGCCGATCACCGCTGCGCACAGGACGAGGGCTATGTAGAAGCCCTTGCCTTCGATGAAGCGTACGGATCTCTTCTCCGGTTTTTTGTCCTTGTTCGGTTCCATCGTGTTTCCCTCCAAGAAAAAAGGTGTTTGCATGGGTATTGTCACCCACGCAAACACCTTTTATACTGGTTGGGGAAAATTACTTTTTGATGCTGAAGAATGCGTCCTTGCCGGGGTACTGCGCCACGTCAAACAGCTCGTCTTCGATGCGCAGGAGCTGGTTGTACTTCGCCACGCGGTCCGTGCGGCTTGGCGCACCGGTCTTGATCTGGCCGGCGTTGACGGCAACGGAGATGTCCGCGATCGTGGTGTCCTCGGTCTCGCCGGAGCGGTGCGAGACGACGGCCGTCCAGCCGGCGCGGTGCGCCATCTGGATGGCGTCGAGCGTCTCGGTCAGGGTGCCGATCTGGTTGAGCTTGATGAGCACCGCATTGGCAGCGCCGAGCTCGATGCCCTTTTTGATGCGCTGGACGTTCGTGACGAACAGATCGTCGCCTACGAGCTGGATCTTCTTGCCGAGGCGATCCATGAGCATTTTCCAGCCTTCCCAGTCGTCCTCGGCCATGCCGTCCTCCAGGGAGATGATCGGGTACTTCTCCACGAAGTCGGCGTACATGTCGACCATCTGCTCGCGGGTCATGACGATGCCGCGCTTCGGCAGATGATAGCATCCGTCCTCGGCGTTGAACCACTCGGAGCAGGCGCTGTCGATGGCGATCATGAAATCGTCATACGGCTTGTAGCCGGCCAGCTCGATGGCCTTGACGAGCGCTTTGAGCGCGTCCTCGTCGCTGTCGAGGTTCGGCGCGTAGCCGCCCTCATCGCCCACGCCGGAGGCCGGAACGACCTTCTTGAGCACGTGGAACACTTCCGAGCACATGCGCAGCGCCTCGGAGAAGCTCTTGGCGCCGACGGGCATGATCATGAACTCCTGAATATCGACGTTGCTGCCGGTGGCGTGTGCGCCGCCGTTGAGCACGTTCATCATCGGCACCGGGAGGGTCTTGGCGTTGCAGCCGCCGATGTAGTTATACAGGCTCTGGCCGGTCGCCAGCGAGCCGGCCTTCGCGCACGCGAGGGACACGCCGAGGATGGCGTTAGCACCGAGGCGGGTCTTGTTCGGCGTGCCGTCGAGCTCAATGAGGAGCTTGTCGATCGAGGTCTGGTCGAGCACGTTCATGCCCTGCAGCGCCTCGGCGATCTCGACGTTCACGTTCTCCACGGCTTTGAGCACGCCCTTGCCGAGGTAACGGCTCTTATCGCCGTCGCGCAGCTCGCAGGCCTCGTAGATGCCGGTGGAAGCACCGGACGGAACGGCCGCACGGCCGACGGTACCGTCGTCGAGCGTGACCTCCACTTCCACGGTCGGATTGCCGCGGGAGTCGAGAATCTCTCTGGCGCTGACGTCCACAATTTCAAAATAATCCTTCATGTTTATACTCCTTTATGATTTTTCGATAAGGCTCTCGCCTGTCATTGCGGGTTTGGGCTCGATGTGCATGAGTTCGAGCATCGTGGGTGCGATATCGGAAAGGCGGCCGTGCGGGCGCAGCGGCAGATCGCTGCCGACGAGCACCAGCGGCACGAGATTCGTTGTGTGCGCCGTGTTGGGCGAACCGTCCAGCTCGACCATGCGGTCGGCGTTGCCGTGGTCCGCGGTGACGAGCAGCGTGTAGCCCATCTCCTGCGCCGCCGCGACGACCTCGCCGATGCAGCGATCCACGCACTCGACCGCCTGAATGGCGGCCGACATCACGCCGGTGTGGCCGACCATGTCGCAGTTGGCGAAGTTGCAGACGATCATGTCATATGTACCGGTGCGGATGCGCCGGACCAGCTCATCCTTGATCTTGAAAGCGCTCATCTCGGGGATGAGGTCATAGGTCGGATACTCGCGCGGTGACGGGATGAGCACGCGGTCCTCGCCGGGGTACTGTGTCTCCGTACCGCCGTTGAAGAAGAACGTGACGTGCGCATATTTCTCCGTCTCCGCGATGCGCAGCTGGCGCAGGCCGTGGGCGCTGACGATCTCGCCGAGCGTATCGTGCAGCTCCTCGGGCGGAAACGCGACCGGGAGGCCGGTGAGCTTCTCATCGTAGCGCGTCGTGCAGACATAGTGCAGATGCTCCGCAACGATCTTGCGCCGGAAGCCGTCAAAGTCCGGCTGCGTGAGCGCATAGGTCATTTCGCGCGCGCGATCGGGACGGAAATTCATGAAGATAACGCTGTCGCCGGACTGAATGCGCCCGTTCGGGTCGCAGACAACGGGCTTGACGAATTCATCTGTCACACCGGCGGCGTAGCTGGCCTCCATCGCATGAACGGGGTCGGGATCCTGTATGCCCTCGCCGCAGACCATGGCGTTGTAGCTGGCCTCGATGCGATCCCAGCGCTTGTCGCGGTCCATGCCGTAGAAGCGGCCCTGCAGCGTTGCAATCATTCCGGTGCCGAGTTCGGCGCAGTAGTCGCGCAGCTGCCGGACATAGCTCGCTCCGCTCGTGGGCGCAACATCGCGTCCGTCGAGGAAGCAGTGCAGGTACACGCGCCCGATGCCGCGGTCGTGCGCCATTTTCACCATGGCAAAGATGTGCCGGATGTGGCTGTGCACACCGCCGTCAGACAGAAGGCCGAGGATATGCAGGGCCTTGCCGTTTGCTGCGTTGTCCAGTGCTGCTGCATAGACCGGATTTTCAAAGAATGTCCCATCCTCAATGGCTTTCGTAATGCGCGGCAGATCCTGAAACACGACGCGGCCGGAGCCGATGTTCGTGTGGCCGACTTCGCTGTTGCCCATCTGCCCGTCCGGCAGGCCGACGTCCAGCCCCGAAGCGGACAGCTTCGTGTGCGGCCAGCGCTGCAGGAGGCCGTCCATGACCGGCGTTTGGGCCATGTAAATGGCGTTGCCGTCGTTCGGCTCGCCGATACCGTAGCCATCGAGAATGATGAGTGCGACTTTCCCGTTGCTCATTCGCAGGCTCCCTGCGCCGTCGCGGCGACGATCTTCGAGAAATCGACCGGCTTGAGCGACGCGCCGCCGATCAGGCCGCCGTCGATATCCGGCTGGGCCAGCAGCTCGGCCGCGTTGCCCGCGTTCATGGAGCCGCCGTAAAGGATGCTGATCGTCTGGGCCGTCTCAAGGTCATAGAGCTTGCCGAGCGTGGCGCGAATCGACGCACAGACTTCCTGCGCCTGCGCGCTTGTAGCGGTGTTGCCGGTGCCGATGGCCCACAGGGGCTCATAGGCGATGACGCAGTGCATGGCCTGCTCGGCCGTGAGGCCGGAGAAGGCCGCTGCGACCTGATAGGCGACATACGTCTCAGTCAGATCATGCTCGCGCTGCGCAAGACTCTCGCCGACGCAGATGATCGGCGTGATGCTGTTGTCGAGCAGGATCTTCGTCTTGGCATTGACCTGCAGGTCGGTCTCGCCGTGGTAGCTGCGGCGCTCGCTGTGGCCGACGATGCAGTACTGCGCGCCGAGGTCGCTGAGCTGCTCGGCAGACACCTCGCCGGTGAATGCGCCGTGCTGGTGCTCGGACACGTCCTGTGCGCCGACGCCGAGGTGGCAGCCCTGCCCCGCCGTCTCCAGCGCGGCAATGAGCGGATACGGCGCGCAGATGACCACGTCACAGCAGCGCTCGGCGGGAAGATTCGCCTGCAGCTCCTGCGTGAAGGCCGGGATCTCGGACACGCGCTTATTGAGCTTCCAGTTGCCGGCGATGATTGCTTTTCTCTCTTTCAAATTCATATCCAATGATTCCTTTCTGCGACTTACTTATCCAGCAGGCACGCAACGCCCGGCAGCTCCTTACCTTCCAGGAACTCCAGCGAAGCGCCGCCGCCGGTGGAAATGTGCGTCATTTTATCGGCGAAGCCGAGCTTCTCGACCGCAGCGGCCGAGTCACCGCCGCCGACGATCGTCACCGCGCCGGACTCTGCCAGCGCCGCCGCAACGGCTTCCGTGCCGGCGGCAAAGGCCGGGAACTCAAACACGCCCATCGGGCCGTTCCAGACGACCGTACCGGCACCCTTGACGGCCTTCGTGAACAATTTGATGGTTTCCGGGCCGATATCCAGGCCCATCCAGTCGGCCGGGATATCATTGGTCGGCACAACCTTGCGCGCACAGTCGGCGGCAAACTGATCGCCGGCCATGGTGTCCACCGGGAGCAGCAGCTTCACGCCGCGGTCCTTCGCCTTCTGGATCATCTCAAGCGCATAGTCCATCTTGTCTGCCTCGAGCAGGGACGTGCCGATCTCGCCGCCCTGCGCCTTGATAAACGTATAGGCCATGCCGCCGCCGATGATGATCGTGTCGGCCTTTTCGAGCAGGTTGTTGATGACGCCGATCTTATCGGACACCTTCGCACCGCCGAGGATGGCCACAAACGGGCGCTTCGGATCCTCGAGCGCCTTGCCCATGACGGACAGCTCTTTCTCGATCAGCAGTCCGGCATACGCGGGCAGATACGCCGCGACACCGGCGGTGGAAGCGTGCGCACGGTGCACCGTGCCGAACGCATCGGAGACATAGAGCTCCGCCATCGAGGCAAGCTCCCTAGCAAATTCGGGATCGTTTTTCTCCTCGCGGGGATCGAAGCGCAGGTTCTCCAGCAGCAGGAGCTGGCCCGGCTGCAGCGCGGCCGCCTTGGCCTTGGCGTCCTCGCCGATGATGTCCTTGGCGAAGATGACTTCCATGCCCAGCAGCTCCGACAGGCGCTTGGCCACCGGGGCAAGCGTGAGGCTCTCTTTCCACGTGCCCTTCGGCTTGCCGAGGTGCGAGCAGGCGATCACGGCAGCGCCGTTGTCAAGTAGATAGCGGATGGTCGGCAGCGCGGCCACGATGCGCTTATCGCTCGTGATCTCGCCGGTCGTTTTGTCCTGCGGGACATTGAAGTCGCAGCGCAGGAGCACCTTTTTTCCGGAAAGCGGGACGTCCCTGACGGTCATTTTGTTGTAGTTCATCTTGCTTCCTCCTGTTTTGTGATTTCACACAGGCGTGTGATATGGTATTCAGACATTCAGATCGATCTGCCCGAGCATGTTCTGCTGGCGCAGCGCTTCATAGCACAAAATCGCCGCCGTGTTGGACAGATTCAGGCTGCGCGCCTCCGCGCGCATGGGGATGCGCAGGCAATGGTCGGCATAGCGCTCGCGCAGCCACTCCGGCAGGCCCTGCGTCTCTTTGCCGAACATGAGCGTCACGTTCGGGGTCGAGAGGTCGGCGTCCACATAGCTCACGCTTGCCTTCGTCGTGAGCAGCCAGAGATTCTCATCGCCGTTTTTGGCAAAATACTCGTCGATGTTCTCATAGACCGAGATATCGACCAGATGCCAGTAATCAAGTCCGGCGCGCTTGACCGCGCGGTCGGAAATGTCAAACCCGAGCGGTTTGACCAGATGCAGCCGCGAACCCGTGCAGGCACAGGTGCGGGCGATGGCGCCGGTATTGTTCGGGATCTCCGGCTCCACCAAAACGATGTCTACCATAGTGCTTTCCTCTTACATATTTTTTCTATTTTGACGTCTATTATTTTATCCCGAAGCCGCTTTTTTTGCAATCTCCCTTTTAAATAAAGCTACCACAGGAACGCACTGGATTTCTGAACTTTTCATGAAACATGCCAAAGATGGTTGCGAAATGGATGAAAAAACTTTATAATATCCACAGAATCCATAGATTTCGCGCAAGACCACATGCGCGGGAGGCATTATGACACAACTTTGCTCCATCTGTCCGCGCGGCTGCGGCGTCGACCGCGCAGGCGGACAATTCGGCTTTTGCGCCGTGCCGGACGCGCCGGTCGTGGCGCGGGCCGCGCCGCACTTCGGCGAGGAACCATGCATTTCCGGCACACGCGGCAGCGGCGCGGTGTTCTTCTCGGGCTGCAACCTGCGGTGCGTATTCTGCCAGAACCGCACCATCAGCCGCGGAGAGCACGGAAAAGAGATCACCGTCGCGCAGCTTCGCGGCATTTTTTTGCGTCTGCGCGATGAGGGCGTGCACAACATCAACCTCGTCACGCCCAGTCACTATACGCGGCAGATCGCCGAGGCGCTCTCCGGGCTGGAGCTCGGCATCCCGGTCGTGTGGAACAGCTCCGGCTACGAATGCGTCGAGACGCTGCGTATGCTCGACGGGCTCGTGCAGGTATACCTGCCGGACCTGAAATACGCCCTGTCGGAGCCGGCCGCGCGCTACTCCGCCGCGGCGGACTATCCGCAGGTCGCGCGCGCCGCCATTCTGGAGATGTACCGCCAGACCGGTCCGTTCCGGCTCGACGAGGACGGCATGCTGCAGCGCGGCGTGCTCATACGGCACCTTATCCTGCCGCAGCAGGTGGAAAACACCCGCCGCGTCATCGACTGGGTCGGGCAGACATTTGCACCCGGCCAAGTGCTTTTCAGCCTCATGAGCCAGTACACACCCGTCGGCGATCTGGCGCAGTGGCCGGAGCTGCAGCATCCCATCTCCCCGGAGCTACACGAAGAAATGTACCAGTACCTGATCGACAGCCCGATCACCGACGGCTTTTATCAGGATCTAGATGCCGCGACCGGCGACATGATCCCGGCGTTTGACGGCACCGGCGTTTGATGGCACCGGCGTTTGAACCACGATCCTATCAATACAGAAAAAGATATACGGAGGTACCCTCATGGAGTACAAAGAGATTCTTGACAGCGCACGCACCTGCATCGGGCCGTACTGCAAAGCCTGCCCGGTCTGCAACGGCAAAGCCTGCGGCAACCAGGTCCCCGGCCCCGGCGCCAAAGCGCCCGGCAGCGGCTTTATCCGCAACTTTGACGCCTGGCAGAAGATCTGCGTCAACATGGACACCATCTGCCCGAACGAACCCGTCGATACGGCCGTGGATCTGTTCGGCACCATGTACCGCTACCCGTTTTTCGCGGCTCCGCTCGGCGCGATGAAGCTGCACTACGGCGAAAAGTACACCGACCGCGAGTATAACAGCATTCTCGTCAACGCCTGCGCCGACAGCGGCATCGCCGCCTTCACCGGCGACGGTGTGGACGCCGCCGTGTTCCAGGGCGCGATGGAAGCCATCCGCACCGCGGGCGGCGTCGGCGTGCCGACGATCAAGCCGTGGAACCAGGAACTGGTCTTTGAAAAGCTCGATCTGGCCAGGACCAGCGGCTGCAAGGCCGTCGCCATGGACATTGACGGTGCGGGCCTCCCCTTCCTGAAAAATATGACGCCGCCGGCCGGCAGCAAATCCGTGCAGGAACTGGCGGAGATCATCCGCTACGCGGGTATGCCGTTCATCGTCAAGGGCGTCATGACCGTGCGCGGCGCGCAGAAGGCCGCAGAGGCGGGCGCGGCGGCGATCATCGTGTCCAACCACGGCGGCCGCGTGCTCGGCCAGACGCCGGCCAGCGCCGAGGTGCTGCCGGAGATTGCCGATGCCGTCGGCAGCAGCATGAAGATCTTCGTCGACGGCGGCATCCGCACCGGCACGGACGTGTTCAAGGCGCTGGCGCTCGGCGCGGACGCCGTGCTCATCGGCCGCCCGTTCGTGCCGATGGTCTACGGCGACGGCGCGCAGGGCGTGGCAACCTACATCGAAAAGATCGGCAGCGAGCTGCGCGACACGATGGCCATGTGCGGCGTGCACACGCTCGACGAGATCACGCGCGACTGCGTGCGCGTGATGTGACCTACATACAGCCAACGAAAAAAGATCCGGGGACAGCCGTCCCCGGATCTTTTCTTTTTCAATCGTCCCAGATCATGGTGGCGAAGTAATCCTCCGGCGTTTCGGCGCGGCGGATCAGGCGCGTAGAGCCGTCCGGCTGCAGCAGCACCTCCGCGCAGCGGAGCTTGCCGTTGTAGTTATAGCCCATGGCGAGGCCGTGCGCGCCGGCATCGTGAATGACCAGCAGATCGCCGATGTCGATGCGCGGCAGCATGCGGTCGACGGCGAACTTGTCGTTGTTCTCGCACAGGCCGCCGACAATGTCATACTTGTGGTCACAGGGCGCATTCTCCTTGCCCATGACCGTGATGTGGTGGTAAGACCCGTACATGGCCGGGCGCATCAGGTCGCAGGCACAGGCGTCCGTGCCGATGTACTCCTTGTAAATATGCTTGGCATGGATCGCGCGCGTCACGAGATGACCATACGGCGCGAGCATGAAGCGGCCGAGCTCCGTGCACAGGGCTACATCGCCCATGCCGGCCGGGACGAGGATCTCCTCGTACACCTTGCGCACGCCCTCACCGATGACGGCAATGTCATTTTCCGATTCCTCCGGCCGATACGGGATGCCCACGCCGCCGGAGAGGTTGATGTACGCGATATGGCAGCCGGTCTCCCGCTGCAGCTCGACCGCGAGCTGGAAGAGAATGCGCGCCAGCGCGGGATAGTATTCATTGGACAGGGTATTGGATGCCAGAAATGCGTGGATGCCAAACTCCTCCGCGCCCCTGGCCTTGAGCATCCAGAACGCCTCGGTGATCTGCTCGCGCGTCATGCCGTACTTGGCGTCGCCGGGGTTGTCCATGACCTGAAAGCCCTCGCGCGACTCGCCGAGCGAGAACGTGCCGCCCGGATTGAAGCGGCAGCCGATCCGCTTCGGGATATAGCCGATCGTCTTTTCCAAAAAGTCCACGTGCGTAATATCATCGAGGTTGATGGTTGCGCCGAGCTTTGCCGCCAAGCGGTAATCCTCGGCCGGGGTCTCGTTGGACGAGAACATGATGTTCTCGCCGACGCTGCCGATGCGCTCGGCCATCATCAGCTCCGTGAGCGACGAGCAGTCGCAGCCGCAGCCCTCCTCCTGCAGGATCTTGAGGATGGCGGGGGTCGGCGTAGCCTTCACGGCGAAATATTCCCGGTAGCCGGGATTCCACGAAAAAGCGGCTTTCAGGCGGCGGGCATTCTCGCGGATGCCCTGCGCATCATAGAGGTGAAACGGTGTGGGATAGCGCGCGGCGATGTCCTCAAGCTGCTCCGCTGTTACAAACGGCTTCTTCATTGGAATTCCTCCCTGCAAAACCTAGTATTGTGCTCATTTTAGAAGCCGCTCGGGGCTGTGTCAAGAAGGCAAAGGCATTTTCGCCGTTCCATGCATATGCGCGGCAAAATCATCCACCCGCTCCGTCATTTTACCCGGAATGGAAGGGCCTCAGATGTCCTCAAGCGACTCCGTTTCCACTGGCTGAGCCGCATCGACGAAGCGCACCTGCAGCACTGCCTGCGGCCAGTTGACCGAAATGGCCGCCGCCCGGCCGCGCGCCTGCGCCGCCGCGTCGATCTGCAGGCACAGCTCCGCCAGCACCTCGCGCGTCAGATAGCCGCCGCGCCAGTGGAACACCAGCCCCGGCTGCTTCTTGCGCAGCGCCTGGTCGACCCGGCGCGCGGCCTCCTCCGGCTTCGTCCACGACAGGTGCTGCAGCTTGTAGTAAAACTGCCCGCCGTCCGTGCAGGGCGGGGCCGGATACAGCAGCGGCCGGTGGTCGCGGAAGATCTTTGTATCGTCGAGATTGAAATAGTCATAGCGCGTGCCGTACTTACTGAGGGAATTGTCAAACGTGGCGTCCAGATGATAGCACTGCCCGCCGAGCTGGACGATGTTCCAGGCGTGCAGGTAGCGCTCGCCATTGGCGCGGTCCCGGTCGCTGACGGCGATCATGCACGGCAGCCCGAGCCCGTCACACAGCAGCTTGACCGTTTTGGCCATTCCCTCGCACACGCCGACGCCGTTGGTCAGCGGGCCGATGACTTCGTGCGAATACGGCTTTTCGAGCTTATCATAGCGGACGTTTTCCACGACGAAATCATGGATCGCGCGCTCCTGCTCCGCCGGCGGAAGACTGCGCAGCGGCCGCAGCAGGCGCGTCACGCGCGCCTCGATCGCCTGCCGGTGCTCCCGGATGCGCTTTTTCTCAAACCGGTACTCCGGCCAGAACTCCACAAACGCCGCCTCCGGCACCGCGCGGCACGAAAAACCAACGGCGTAGAAGATCTCCGGATGATCCAGCCGGAGCTGGAAAAAGAGCGTGCTGAGCGTTTCCATCGGCAGGCGCGGGATGCGCGCCGACGGCGTCAGCTCCCGCAGGCAGGAAAGCATGCCGTGATAGGCCGCGCGCTCCTGCGGCGGAAGCTGCTGGTAATAATACTGTGCGTGCAGCTGCATGGCTTACTGCGCTCCTTTCGTCAGATCTGCGCGCGGGCTGACCTGAAACCGTTTTTTGTACGCCCGTGAAAAGGCGGAATAGTCATGATAGCCGCACTGAAAGCAGGCGTCCGTCGTGCGCATGCCCTGTGCAATGAGGTCGCGCGCCACACGCAGGCGCTTATCCGTGAGGTAGCCGTGAATGGTGAAGCCGGTCTCCTCCCGAAACATACGCATCATATAATATTTGCTGAGGTAAAAGGTGTCCGCCAGCGCATCGATGCTGACGTCCTCGGTCAGGTGCGTGTTGAGGTATTCGAGAATGGCCGCCGTCTTCTCGTTGCAGTGCTCGGACGGGGCGTAGTTCACGCCGTCGTCATCCAGCCCGCGGCCCAGCATGACCAGCAGCTGCAGCATCTGCGCCCGCGCGAGCAGGTCGTGCCCGTAGGCCGTGCTCCGCTCCTCCTCCTCGAGCGCATCGAGCGTGCGCAGCAGCGCTGCGCGCCGCCCTGCCTCCGGCCGCAGGACAAAGCTCTGCCCATCGGCCGGCAGACGGAAGCAGGCGTCCAGCTGCGAAGCGGCCGTGGACTGTGCGCGGAGAAATTCCGGCGATATGTAGAGGATCACGCGCTCGTAGCGCTGGCTCGGGTCGATCTGCGCCTTGTGGATCGCCCCCTGCCGCACAAGCACCACGTCATACGGACGCAGCACGTGCGTGCGCCCCTCGACGATGTAGTTCCCGCGCCCGGCCAGAAAGAATACCAGCTTGTGAAATTCATGATAGTGGAATGCCGTGTCCTCCGCCAGCGCACTGCTCAGGTGGAACAGACGGAAATCTTCATGCAGGTATCCCCTGCGCTCATAATCGGTCTGCTGCATGGCTCGCCTCCGAAAAAAGCATCTTTTGCAATATATGATAGCATTTTTGTACAATTATTGCAACGACGAATTGTATATACTGTCACCAAAGCGCTGTTACGGCGCAATCTACACACTGGGAGTGTTGCATTTATGGCCAAGTCAAACGGTTCCAAGTCTTTCTTTAAGACTTACGGATTCCTGATCTTCATGCTCACCGGCATCGTCGCCGGCTGTCTCGTGGGCGCGTTCGCCCCGAACTTCGGCAAAAAGATCGAATTCCTGGGTACACTGTTCATCAACATGATGTTCTGTGTGGTGGTGCCGATGGTGTTCTGCTCCATCGCATCTGCCATCGCCAATATGAAAAGTGTCAAGCGCGCCGGTAAGATCATGGGTGTGACCATCGCAACGTTCCTGGTCACTGCCGCTATCGCCGGTGTCATCATGTACATCGTCTGCCGCATCTTCCCGCTCGTGGATGGTCACTACACCATCACGGAAGGCGAGATCGGCGATACGCTGGGCTTCGGTGACATGATCGTCAACTTCTTTACCAAGCCCGACTTCATGGAACTGCTGAGCCGTAAGGCCATCCTGCCGCTGATCGTTGCGGCGGTGCTGTTCGGCTTCGGCATCCAGATGAACGGCGGCCCCGAGACAAAGACCGCGCAGGTGCTCGAGGATATCACGGGCTGCATCATGAAGACCGTGAAGCTCATCACCTACTATGCCCCGATCGGCTTCTTCGGCTTCTTTGCCAATCTGGTGTCTACTTACGGCCCGGAGCTGGTCGCCGACTACAGCCGCACGCTCATTATCTACTACGTCATGAGCTTCGTGTACATGTTCGTGTTCTTCCCCATCTACGCCCAGTTCGGCGGCGGCAAGGGCGGCGCGAAGATCATGTTCTCCAAGCTGTTCCGCCCGGCGGCGGTGTCGTTCGGTACCTGCTCGTCCGTTGCGACCATCCCGACGAACATGGAAGTTGCCGATGAGACCGGCATCAGCAAGGATGTCACGGACATCGTGCTGCCCATGGGCGCCACCATGCACATGGACGGCTCGGCCATGAGCGCCATCATCAAGGTCGCGTTCCTGTTCGGCGTGTTCGGACTGGACTTCACGACGGAAAAGGCCATTCTGGCCATCATCGTGGCGGTGTTCTCCTCCGTGGCCATGAGCGGTATCCCCGGCGGCGGCGGTACCGGCGAGCTGGTAGTCTGCACGATCTTCTTCCCCGACCAGCTGGCTGTTGCCTACCCGATCGCACTGGCGATCGGCAACCTCGTCGATCCTCCGGCGACCATGGTCAACTCCGCCGGCGACTATGTTGTGTCCTTCATCGTCTCCCGCTATGTGGACGGCAAGGATTGGCTGCAGAAGGCCATTGCCAAGAAGAGAGAAAGCAAGGCTATCGAGCAGTAATCTGCCGATGTATCAAATTCCTTCCACCCGGAAACACTACGGTGTACCGGATGGGAGGAATTTTTTATGCTTGGAAAAGTCGAGATCTGCGGTGTCAACACGGCCGACCTGAAAGTCCTGAGCAGCGACGCCTGCCGGGCACTGCTCATCCGCGCAAAGCACGGCGACACTGACGCACGCGAGCAGCTCATTGCCGGCAACCTCCGGCTGGTGCTGTCCGTGATCCAGAAATTCATCGGCCGCGGCGAGAACGTGGACGATCTGTTTCAGGTCGGCTGCATCGGTCTGATCAAGGCAATCGACAATTTTGACGCCGAAAACCACGACGTGCGCTTTTCCACCTACGGCGTACCCATGATTTCCGGGGAGATCCGGCGCTACCTGCGCGACAACAGCCCCATCCGCGTCAGCCGCTCCACACGCGACACCGCCTATAAGGTCCTGCAGGCAAAAGAGCGCCTGACTGCCGCCTCCGGCCGCGAGCCGACGCTTGACGAGATCGCAAAGGAACTGGACATCCCGCGGCGGGACGTCGTGTTCGCGCTCGACGCGATCAGTGACCCCATCTCGCTCTACGAGCCGATCTACACCGACAACGGCGAGAGCATCTGCGTCATGGATCAGGTCGGTGACACGAAAAATACGGACGAGCAGTGGCTGGAGCATCTGGCGCTCTCGAACGCCATCTCCGACCTCAACGAGCGTGAGAAGAAGATCCTCTCCCTGCGCTTTTACGCCGGCAAGACCCAAATGGAGGTCGCCGGTGAGATCGGCATCAGCCAGGCGCAGGTGTCCCGCCTGGAGAAAAATGCGCTCGGCAAAATCCGCAAGAACATCTTTCCCTCATAAACCGCCGCCCGACGCCATAGACTGATACCAAAATGCTGCGGAGGGGTTTCCATGAAATGCTGTTTGTCCGATCTGCGATACAAGGAAGTCATCGACCTGACCACCGGGCAGCGGCTCGGCTATGTCTGCGACGCGGAGATCGATCTGGAGCAGGGCAAGATTGTGTCGCTGATCGTGCCGGGGCAAAAAAGGCTCGGCGGTCTGCTCAGCGGCGATGACGACTACATTCTGCCGTGGGAATCCATCTCCAGATTGGGCGAGGATATCATTCTCGCCGAGGTCGCGGCGCAGCAGCCGCGCCGCCGGCGGGAAAAGCGGCAGAATTATCTCTGACAGCCTGAAAAAACGGCAAAAATCCGGGCAAATCCTCTTGCATTGTCCGGATTTCTCTGGTATAATACCAGAGCATTACGCACGGGGGTTGATGTGCGACCATGTGGCTTCGGCCTGGTCGGGCACAGTTGACGCCCCCGGAGGTAGCAACTAATTAAAGGAGGAAACAAAAAACTATGGCAGTCGTATCTATGAAACAGCTTCTCGAGGCCGGTGTCCACTTCGGTCATCAGACCCGCAGATGGAATCCGAAAATGGCGGAGTACATCTACTGCGAGCGCAATGGCATCTACATCATTGACCTGCAGAAGACCGTCAAAAAGCTCGAGGAGGCTTACAACTTCGTGCGCACCCTCGCAGAGAATGGCCAGACCATCCTCTTCGTCGGCACCAAGAAGCAGGCTGCGGACGCCGTGAAGGAAGAGGCTTCCCGCGTCGGCATGTACTATGTCAATGCCCGCTGGCTCGGCGGCATGCTCACCAACTTCAAGACCATGCGCACCCGCATCGACCGTCTGGCTCAGCTCAAGAAGATGCAGGAGGACGGCACCTTCGACATGCTCCCGAAGAAGGAAGTCATGAAGCTGCTCGGCGAGATGGAGAAGCTTGAGAAGTACCTCGGCGGCGTCAAGGAAATGAAGAAGCTCCCCGGCGCGCTGTTCGTCGTTGACCCCCGCAAGGAGCACAACGCCATCGCTGAGGCCCGCAAGCTGCACATCCCGATCGTCGCCATCGTCGACACCAACTGCGACCCGGACGAGATCGACTACGTCATCCCCGCGAACGACGACGCGATCCGCGCCATCCGCCTGATCTCTTCCACCATGGCCAACGCCGTGCAGGAAGGCCGTCAGGGCGCCGACGCTGAGGAAGCTGCTTCCGAGGAAGAGGCCCAGAAGGTCGAAGAGTAATTGAAAAACTGCAAGGGCGGGCCGCGTACCCGCCCTTCTGATAAAACAATAAAGGAGAAAGAATTATGGCATTTTCTGCTGCTGATGTGAAAAATCTGCGTGAAATGACCGGCGTCGGCATGATGGACTGCAAAAAGGCCCTCACCGCTGCTGACGGCGATATTGATAAGGCTGTGGAATGGCTTCGTGAGAAGGGCCTCGCCGCCGCTCAGAAGAAGGCCGGCCGCATCGCCGCCGAGGGCATGGCTTACGCCGCCGTCATCGATGGTATCGGCGTGATCGTCGAGGTCAACGCGGAGTCTGACTTCGTGGCCAAGAACGACCTGTTCGTGGATTACGTCAAGGGCGTCGCCGCCGTCGTCGCCAAGGAGAACCCGGCTGATCTCGACGCGCTGTACGCCTGCGCTTACGGCAACGGCAAGACCGTGCTCGAGGAGCAGAACGATAAGGTCCTCGTCATCGGCGAGAACATCAAGGTCCGCCGCTTCGCGCGCTACGACACCGGCCTGAACGTCCCCTATGTCCACATGGGCGGCCGCATCGCCGTGCTTGTCAACCTCGAGACCGAGTCCACCGACGCTGCCGTCGTCGAGCTGGGTAAGGACATCGCCATGCAGATCGCGGCTCTGAACCCGACCTACAAGGATAAGAGCGATGTCTCCGAGGAGTTCATCGAGAAGGAAAAAGAGATCCGCCTGGCGCAGGCCAAGGAAGATCCGAAGAACGCCAAGAAGCCCGACGCCATCATCGAGAAGATCGTCATGGGCGGCATCGGCAAGTACTTCAAGGAGATCTGCCTGCTGCAGCAGCCGTTCGTTAAGGACGACAAAGTCTCCGTTGAGGAGCACATCGCCGCCGTCGCCAAGCAGGTCGGCGCCTCCATCAAGCTCGTGAACTACACCCGCTTTGAGAAGGGCGAAGGCATTGAGAAGCGTCAGGACGACCTCGCCGAGGAAGTTGCGAAGCTCATCAAGTAAATTTCACTTCCATTCTGTATCCCGCGGCTCCGAACCGGGCCGCGGGATATTTCTGTCTGCGTCATCCTTTTTGTGGGAGATCAGCGGTAAAAACCGCCGTTTTTCGGGAGTAGAGTGGCTCTACGGCCGTGTAGAGCCGCATTTTTTCCGGTAGAGACCGTAAAATTGGAACGTAGACAGGGAAAAATGACAGTAGCTTGTATTTATGCGCCAGCAGGTGTACAGATAAAGGGCACACACCGTGCAGCACTTTGAGCAAGCAAAGGAGCACTCTCATGATCCAGATCTTTACCGACACGTCGGCAAACCTGCCGGCTGCTTACATTCAGAAATATTCCCTGCGCGTCATTCCGCTGACGTACTTCGTCGACGGCGCTGAAGCGCATCAGGATCCTGCTGTTGATTTCGACGGAAAAGCCTACTATGACGCCATGCGCAGCGGCACGCCCGTATCCACCGCCATGATCAACCTTGCCGCGTTTCTCGAGCCGCTGCACGCGGCACTGGCGGCCGGCGACGACGTGATCTATATCGGCATGTCCGGCGGCATCAGCGGCACGGCGCATGCGGCCGCCATGGCCGTGCAGGAGCTGCAGGAAGAATTCCCGGAGCGGAAAATCGCCGCCATTGACACCTATGCCGCCTCGCTCGGCGAAGGGCTGCTGGTGCTCGAGGCCGCGCGTATGCTCGAAAACGGCGCGCCTTTCTCGCTGATCGTCGAGCAGATTTCCCGCCGCCGCCATACGATGTGCCAGTACTTCACGGTCGATGACCTCGCCTATCTGGAGCGCGGCGGCCGCGTGAGCAAGGCTGCCGCCATCGTCGGCACCGTGCTCAAGATCAAGCCGCTGCTGCGCGGCGATGACGAGGGCAAGATCGTCCAGTGCGGCAAGACGCGCGGCCGCAAGCAGTCGCTCACCGCGCTGGCGGACTTTTACGAGAAGCTCGTCGCCGACAAGTCCGAGGAGATCGGCATCGCGCACGCAGACGATGCAGCCGGCGCGCAGTTTCTGCTCGATGCGTTGCGTCAGCGCGGCTTCACCGGCGAATGCCTGACCGTGTGCTACGAGCCCGTCACCGGCTCACACGTCGGCCCCGGCACGGTGGCGCTGTTTTTCCAGGGCATCCACAGATAAACGAAAACCCGGAGGACACGTCCTCCGGGTTTTTATGTCTCTTTCCGGTCGACCTGCCGGATCATTTTCTCGAACTTCGCGCGCGGGCCCATGACCTCGCGCCCGCAGCCAAGGCAGCGCAGCTTGAAATCCGCGCCGATGCGCAGCACCTCCCAGCGTTTCTCGCCGCAGGGGTGCTGTTTTTTCATCGTCAGAATGTCGCCGACCTGAATATCCATCGCTCACTCCCCCTTGATGCGCTGCCAGTAGGCACGCGCCGCCTGCTCGGTCTTGTTGTCACCGTATTCATAATAGTGCTTTCCCTTCAGCTCATCGGGCAGGTACTGCTGCTGCACCCAATGACCCGGGTAGCCGTGCGGATACTTGTAGCCCTGCCCACGCTCGAAGCCCGTGCCGTCGGCATGGACGTTCTGCAGCTCACGCGGGATGGGCCCCGCCTTCCCTGCCCGAACGTCGGCGATCGCGGCGTCGATGGACATGACAACGGAGTTGGACTTCGGCGCCGTGGCCAGCAGCAGCACTGCCTCCGCCAGCGGCAGCCGCGCCTCCGGCAGGCCGAGCTGAAGCGCGCTGTCCACGCAGGATTTCACGATCATGGCCGCCTGCGGATAGGCAAGGCCGATATCCTCGCTCGCCGAGCACAGGATGCGCCGGCACGCACCGATCAGGTCGCCGGCCTCGAGCAGGCGCGCCAGATAATGCAGCGCCGCGTCGGGATCCGAGCCGCGCAGCGACTTCATGAGCGCGGACACGACGTCATAGTGGTCGTCGCCCGCACGGTCATAGTGCATGGCGCTGCGCTGCGTGATGTTCTCGGCATCCGCGCGCAGAAGGTGGATGGTATTCCCCTCTCTCGGCGCCGCCGAAAAGAGCAGCTCGACCGCATTGAGCGCCTTGCGCACATCGCCGCCGCAGACAGACGCGATATACCCCGCCGTGCCCGGCTCGATGTCTGCCGTGACGTTTTCCCGTGCGCTGAGAATGGACACCGCGCGCAGCACGGCCTTTTCCACCTCGGCGGCCGGCACCTGCTTGAACTCAAACACCGTGCTGCGGCTGAGCACTGCGTTATAGACATAGAAATACGGGTTTTCCGTTGTAGAGGCAATGACCGTGATGCGGCCGTCCTCCATGAACTCCAGCAGCGACTGCTGCTGCTTTTTGTTGAAGTACTGGATCTCGTCGAGATACAGCAGCACACCGCCGGGCGTGAGCATGGTGTCGAGCTCGGCAATGATATTGCGAATGTCCGAAATGCTCGCGGTCGTGGCGTTCAGGCGGCGCAGGGTGCGGTTCGTGCTGGCCGCGATGATGCTTGCGACCGTGGTCTTGCCGGTGCCGGACGGGCCGTAAAACACCATGTTCGGGATCTCGCCGGACTCCACGATGCGGCGGAGCATCCCGTTCGGGCCCAGAATATGCTTTTGCCCGACGACATCGTCGAGCGTGGTCGGCCGGATCTCATCCGCCAATGGTCTGTACATAGCGCGCCTCCTGTGATGCAATGGCGATATTATACCGCATTTTGCGCGCCTTGGCAACTCGCCGCACTTGGCAGGCGGCGCAAAATGTGCTACACTGCCGGAGAGGTGAACAATATGCGCACACCGGAACAAGTGCAGGAGATCCTCCGCTGTCTGGCGCAGGCCTACCCCGCGGACTGCTCCCTGCAATATCAGAAAGATTATGAACTGCTGTTTGCCGTGCGGCTGGCAGCGCAATGCACCGACGAGCGCGTCAATCAGGTCACGCCGGCGCTGTATGCGCGCTTTCCGACGCTCGAGGCGTTTGCCGCCGCCGAGCCCGAGGACGTAGAGCCATATGTCCACTCCTGCGGCTTTTACCGGGCGAAGGCGCGGGACATCGTCCTGTGCGCGCGCAAGCTCGTCGCGGAATACGGCGGCCGCGTGCCGGACACGATGGAGGCCCTCACTTCCCTGCCCGGCGTCGGCCGCAAGACGGCCAACCTCATTCTCGGCGACGTGTACCACAAGCCCGCCGTGGTCGTGGACACGCACTGCATCCGGCTCTCGAACCGCATGGGGCTTGTAGACGGACTGAAAGACCCCGTCAAGATCGAGACCGCGCTGCGCAAGATCCTGCCGCCGGAGGAATCGTCCGACTTCTGCCACCGGCTCGTGCTGCATGGCCGCGCCGTGTGCACCGCGCGCAAGCCGCTATGCAGCACGTGCTGCGTGCGCCACGTATGTCAAACCGCAGAGGAGATGGAGCTATGAGACCGATCGCACACATCCACAGTGACTTTGCCACAAAGTTCGGCATTCCGCGCCAGAGCGGCGTAGTCGGGAGTTTACAGGCCGAGATCATTTTCGAGCCGGAATTTCGCAGCCGCGACGCCGTGCGCGGGCTGGAAGCGTTCTCGCACATCTGGCTCATCTGGGAGTTTTCCGAAAACGTGCGCGCCGACTGGTCGCCGACCGTGCGTCCGCCGCGTCTGGGCGGCAATGTGCGCATGGGGGTGTTCGCCACGCGCTCACCGTTCCGGCCGAACCCGATCGGTCTGTCGTGCGTGCGTCTGGAGGACATTACATTTTCCGACGCGCGCGGCCCGGTGCTCCATGTCGCCGGGGCGGACCTGATGGACGGCACGCCGATCTACGACATCAAGCCCTACATTCCCTACGCCGACTGCCATCCGGAGGCGACGGAAGGCTTCACCGGGCAGGTGGAAATGCAGGCGCTGACGGTGGAGATCCCACCGGAGCTGCTGGCCCGCTTCCCGGTTGAGAAGCGCGACGCACTCGTCGGTGTGCTCGCGCAGGATCCGCGCCCGCGGTATCAGGCAGACGCCAGCCGTGTCTACGGGCTGGAATTCGGCGGTTATGAGGTGAAATTCACGGTCAGTGACCAAATACTGACCGTCACGGATATTGCAAAAAAAGACTCGTGAACTTCACGAGTCTTTTTCATATTTCAGCTGATACAGGTCCGTGCGCCGCGCGCGCAGGACCGGGATCTGCGCACGAACGGCGTCCGTCTCCGTAAGGTCGATGTCACAGATCAGCAGCTGCGGCGCTGCCTCCGCCTGCGCCTGTACGCGCCCCCACGGGTCACACACGAGCGAGTGGGCATAGGAAACATAACCCGCCGTCTCGTCCCGCGCCGGAGCGCAGCCGGCGACGAAGCACTGGTTATCGAGCGCCCGCGCGCGAAACAGCAGCTCCCAGTGCGCCGATCCGGTCGTCATATTGAACGCCGCCGGCACCACGATCAGCTGCGCGCCCTCGAGCGCCAGAATGCGAAAGAGCTCAGCAAAGCGCACGTCAAAGCAGATTGCCACGCCGAGTTTTCCGAACGGCGTGTCCACGAGCGTGTATTGCCGCCCGGGCGAGAGCGTGTCAGACTCGAAAAAGCGCTGGCCGCCCGCCACGTCGATATCGAACAGGTGCACCTTGCGATGCTTCGCCTGCTGCGTCCCCTGCGGGTCAAACACGTAGCAGGTGTTGTAGATCGCGTCCCCGTCGCGTTCCGGCACGGAGCCTGCGACGAGCCAGACGCCGCATGCGCGCGCCGTGTCGCGCAGCAGACGCCACGTCTCGCCGCCCTGCGGCTCGGCGTATTGTACAAACGCCGCATTGTTATATGGGCAGCACCACATCTCCGGCAGCGCGACCAGATCGCAGCCGGCCGCAGCGGCATCGTGCACATAGCGGCGCATCGTCGCAAAATTCTCCGTTTTGGACGCCGTGACCGGCATTTGGCACAGGCCAAGTTTCATGGTATCCCCGCTTTCGCATGTTCGATGCATCCAGCATAGCGGAAAACGACGGCGCTGTCAAACGTTTCTGCCCGCGCGCACGTCGCTGCCGCAGTGCGGGCAGTACGTCTTTTTGCCGGTGAAAAATATCATGCCGAGGTAGCGATGGCAAAACGGGCAGCGCTGTGTACGCACGGCAATGACCGCGCCCAGCACGATGCACCCCAGTGCTACATATATCAGTGCCCAGATGCCATAGTAGCAGCTGCTGCCGTACAGGCCCAGGCCAAACAGAACCAAAACGCTCGAAATGCCGTCCCAGAGCTTTAGATGCTTCATACGATCGCCTCCAAGAATGCTTGAGAGGCCATGATATTCTTTTCGTGTGAAGTTCAAAACCGTGTATATGTAAAAAAGCGGGCGAAATGCAGCTGCATTTCACCCGCACACGCGCGTTTATGCGTACATGGCACCCAGAATCCCGCCCAGAATCCCGACCAGAATCGAGAGCGCAACACCGACAACGAAGCCGTCCAGCGCCCACTTGCCGATCGCTTTGGCACGCACCGGCGTCGTCTTCTGGAAGCACAGGAACAGGATCAGGCCGATCACCGGGAACAAAAACGCCAGAATGTTCAGGACCGTCGACGGTTTATCCTCCTGCTGGCTTACCGGCGCCTGCACCGCGCAGCCGCAGTTCGGGCACACGACTGCCTCGTCTACCAGCTCTTTGCCGCATTGACTGCAGTATTTCATTTCGTTTTCCTCCGTTGGTATCTCTGAGCGAAAGCATCGCTTCATTGGTTGTATACTAGCATATCGTTTCCCGATTTACAATCCGAAAATTCACAAAAAATTCATCTTTTCAGTGAAAAACGACCGTAGCCGAATCGGCCGCGGTCGTTTTCGTGTATCAGATCACTCTTCCCAGTTGTGCCACACGTTCTGGACGTCGTCGTTGTCCTCGAACATATCGAGCATCTTCTGGAGAAAAAAGCTGCAATTTCAGCACATTTGTCAGAGGCACATTCCTCCGTTATGCAGATGTATGTCACAGTAGAACTGGACACTATTATAATAACATATCGAGCCAAGAATTGCAAACGGTATTCATCGGGGGCAGTTAAAACCAGCGTGAGCGGCTGTTTTTCCAGCGCCGCATATAGGTGGCTGACTCGTGCACTGACCCAGCAACTACGATTGATTTCCGCAAAAAAATCGCTCCGTATCCATGGAGAGCACACTTGTTTGCGAATGTTCTATTCATACCGATTGTGTTTTTTTGATCGAATTTTGGCTGACGAGCGCAGCGAGCAGGCAAAATTCAAGCGAGCAGTACGGGCGCAGCACGTACTGCGCTGCAAGACAGGCCCCGCCGCGCAGCGGTGGATACAGTGAAGCGGTGTATAAAGGTGTATGGCAAATTGCTCATTTACATTTTTATCCGTTTTTAACCGTGAGAGAAATATGCCTACACCACCATACACCGCGATGCCTTTTAGGACGCTGCGCGCTCGAACTCGCTGATAATTCTCAAGCCCTGATACACATTGCCCTTTTTTGTGCGCTTCTTCGTTGCGCCCGCCTTCGTTGCAACCAGCGGAAGCACAGAGGACATGGGAAGCATCCGCTCACCGTGCTCACTGCAAAAGGACGTATACGCCCCATAAATGTCGCTGCCATACGTGTCCTCATTTTTATCCAGAGCGACCCACTCGTTGAAGAAATCCGTGAGCCAGTCATTTTCCTGCTGATACTGCTCCGTCGCACTGCTGATGCACTCGGGAATGTCCAGCTTATAGTCATTGCAGATATATTCGCGGGCGCCGTCAATGATCCAGCTCAGGATCGCGCCGCCGCAGGTTCGCACGAGGTAATTGCCATAGTTTTTAATCTCGTTCTCCTGGCTTCGGAATCTTCCGCGAAACGGCACTACAATCAGGCGATCCCAAGTACCGCTGTCCATGACCTTTACCGACGGCATGTGGTTGGTACACAGCACAATGGAATGAGACGGTTTGAACGTGAAAACGTCCTTCCCCTTAAACTGCGCGTTGATATCTCCGGTACTGCACAAATGCTTTACCTCCGCAGTATCCAGCTGTCTCCCCTCTTCCAATTCCTCTGCAATGGCCAAGCGCTTTCCGCGCAGCCTCGCCAGTTCAAATTTCTTGCCGCTGTCATTGCTTGCGACCAGCAGCTCCGAGCGGATCGTGCAAGCGTAATCACCCATCACATCCTGAATGGCGTTAAAAAATGTGCTCTTTCCATTGCCGCCGCTCCCGAGCGCGATCACGAGCCGCTCTTCATAGACCTTACCGATCGCGGCCATACCCGCAATCTGCTTGAGGAATGCCACGAGCGTTTCGTCATCACAAGCAATCTGGTGCAAAAACGTGTCCCAGATATCCGCCCCATCGTCAGAAGGCGCGCAGCTCGTCATGTGCGTAATAAAATGCTCCGGCTCGTGCGGAGACATTTCTCCCGTATCCAAATGGATCTCTCCGTCAGGCGTATTCAAAATGAGCGGATCCCCATCCAGCATCGCAGCCCGGATACTGAGCTTCGGCTTGGCCTCTCTCAAAGCGGCCGCAATTTTAGCCGACGAGCGTCGCACCACGGCATACTCCATATAGGTCTGCGACATCGATGCAGTCTGTCCAAACATACCAATATTGTTCAGTCCCATGGTCTTTGCTTCCTGCATCTGCAGATCCGTCAAGCGCTGGGAATAGCTATGTGCCGCCGTTTCAGACGGTTCCCATACGCCGCCGTTATATGCGATCCATCCCACGCCCTCACAATAGCGCAGCTTGTGATGGTAAGCCTCATAGAGCACGGTTCCCTGCCCTACATCCGTAAAATCCGTGGGGATAAAGCTCTCAATCAGAGAGTCGTTTTCATGCATCTGTGTATGTTCATCTGTCATAGGCATCCTCCTTCGTGTTTTGCGTCATGATTTTGTTTTTCTGTTTCATCTCAAACCTTCTCTGCAATTTAGTCACTTGACTCCGGAGTCGTCGTGTGATATCGTTATCTCACGAGACGCAAATATTGTCAACACTCAAAAGCGAATTGGTTAATGCAATTTACATCGAGAGGTATATTATGGGCAGACAGGGTATCAAATTGGACAAAGCGCACGCATTTTCTTCTCGATTCCTGCAGTTGTGCGCACAAGAGGACAAGGCGCTGGCGCAATGGGGCGCGATTTTTCACACGACAAGGCAGACGATTTCCAACTGGCAAACCGGCGAGAGCGTACCCGACATCATCAAGCTCGCGGATATTGCACAGTACTTCGGCGTATCGACCGACTACTTGCTTGGACTCAGTGACACCAAAAGCCCGGACGCCAGTGCGAAAGCAGCGGTCGAATACACCGGTCTGTCAGAAGAAGCCGTCGAGCGGCTGCATTCAGGCCTGAAAGATTATGAACTTGAAGAAATTCAGCTTAGCAAGGATATAATCATGTGCAACCAGCGCATCACGTCTGCACTCATCGAGTGCAAAGAATTTCCGGAAATCATCGGTCGGCTGGCTCGCGCAGAGAACAGCTCACTGCACGAGCAAATGCTCCATATTCTATGTGATCAATACATCCATGAAGTGGAGGGCGAAGCGGAAGCGGATGATTTTCTTTTATTTGTCAATCCTGAAGATCGGATGTTAACCGAAAAGCTAATCCTATACATAAATAAGTTTCAAATACCGAGCTCAAAACTGAGCAAGAAATTACATATGATGAGCGATGACGAATTGATCCATACAGCCATTTCCAGTGCAATCGCGAAAAGAGATAACAGCGAGCTTCAGCAATTTCGTGCAGCGGAAGAATTTAACAAATTCATCAACCATTTTATTGACGAAGCAAAAGAACGCGCCGCTCGGGATTTCCCTGATAATATCATCAGTAGGCAAAAGTAGTATTTGTTTTGTAATTGTTTTATATCTGCTGGGAATAGTCGTCCTTGTATCCATCGATATTATCACACCGTGCTTTCCGTGCTTTGCTACCCGTAAAAGCATCGAATACTTCCATAAAGTCGAACTACTCCAGTTGGTTTTGCTTTTTGGCTTTACTATCAATCCATGCTGCCGCTACCTTTATTACCGCCGAATTCACATCTGCATACATTAAAAATCGAACAGCTTACTCATTTCTGCAACCAGCGTTCCGTTCTTTGCATATTCCAGAGTATCACAGAGGCGGATATTGTTTTTCTCGATGTGTATCTCGTCGCTGAATCCGAGGATGTACCGCAGGCAGATCCGATATATGATCTCCGTCGGAGCGCATCCGAATACCTGCTTGGCAAAGATGTGATTCAGCCTCTCGGCATCATCGGGGTACAACGCCTTCATGCGCTTGCTCTGATAGAGCCGTGTCACGATCTCCGTCACATACATCCCCGACTTCATATAGAGGTCGGCAAATGTTGCATCAGGATCGTCAAAGCAACCTGGGTTTTCCTGCTCAAGCCTATCCACCATGTCCTTCACTACCTTTTTCGGCGTGAATATCTGGTTCGTGCGCTGGGGAGGAATAAAATCAAAGATGTCTCCCATATGGTCAGGCTCAAAATAGTTCGCAAGCTCGGCACGTTTTTTCATAAACTCCTGCACGGCATCGTTGAACACGACCTCGTCAAACAGGTGCCCGTCAAAGTGCTTCTGCTCGCCGCTTTCCGATACATAGTCGCCGCCGTCGCGCAGCATACGGAACTGGTCAAGCGTCACGCCCTGCCCATTCTGCGGATTGACGGTGACCTCCCAGAACACCTCATCCGGCACAAGTGCGTCAAAGTTCGCAAGCGTGGTATTCTCATCGCCATAAGCCATGAGGAACGCCGGAATCGTACGAGAGAAACCGCGCAGATGGTCGCGGACGCTGCCCTCGATAGAATCCTTTTCTGCATTCAGCTTTTCGGTTTCTACCGTTTCGACGATGGTTTCCGCAGCCTTTTTCACCGTCTCATCGCTATGGAGCTTCCTGCCGATGTTGTCGACCATATCACGGTAGCCCTGGAGACGCCTTGCGGCATACTCTTCATCAATTTGCGTGATCTCCGCCATTGTGGCTCCGGATTGCTGTGCCTCCTGGATTCTGTCTTCGCGCTCTTTGGCAAGCTGATGATCCCGAATCGTGTAATCGCCGTATTCACGGTTTACGACTGTGTCCGTAGTCTCTTGAATTTTGCGTTTCAACTGATTTTGGGTGGATTTTTTCAATTCACTGCCGTACTGTGCCCTTGCAGAGTCCATAAGCGTGTCCGCAATTGGCTTTGAGAACTGTTCACGGAGGGCCTTTAACTCGTCCTTCTTGGGATCCGAAGTCATTTCCACATTCTTCTGGATTTCCTCCACGGCTGCCGCCAACTGATCCTCAACGTCCGCATAAACCTTATCACCGAAAAGCTCACTTGCCGTTCCGATGACTTGTTCTCTCGGAATTTCGACCTCGCCGTTCTCGTTCAGGTTAAGGGAGTCTGCCGTAGTTTCATCCACAGGCGCAGGTGCGAGTGCTTTCGGTTCTTCGATTGCCTGCATATTGTTGATGATGTCGATGATCTCCTTCGGTGCTCCGAAAATGCCGCCGATGTTCGCAAATAGGAAATTCGACATAAAGCCGCGCTCGACGACCTCTCTTGCGTGGATATGGCGCGGGATCGTGAGAACCTTTTCTGCATCAAGCTCTATCATAGAGCCTTCCTCATCTTCGCCGTAAACCGGGAAGAAGTTCAAAAGCTCTCTGACGTGCTGCTTGCGGCTGTCAAAGTCGCCCTTGTCGCCGGAGGTCTCCGGAATCAGGTCATTGGCAAACTGCTCAAAAATCGTAAGGGTACGGGCAGGGTCAAAATCGAACACATAGGCGTTTTGCTTTCTGTAGGAATTGCCGTCTTTATCATGGAACAGGCATGGATTCTGCGCGCGGAAAGCCGCCTGCATATAGAGAGCAGGACTGGCCATGTTGGAGAGCATGAGAACCGCCGTCCATTCGGGGATCGTTACGCCGGTAGTCAACTGTCCCACGGATAAAGTGATGGTTTTATCGTGTTCCGAGATCGCCTTTGTCACCTTGTCAAAGGACTTCTCGTTCTCATCGTCATCATCTAATTTCCCGTCACCCGCCGCAAGGATGATCTCGTAGTCCTTGAATATCGGATGGAGCTTCAGCTTTTTGGCCAGAGCCTTTGCGCTGGCAACTCGATTCAGAATCCAGAAGGTGTGCTTCAGTTCGTCCCGCAGTTCGGGCGTTGAGAACGGGAACTTATCCTGCCGTGTCATAGCGTCAAGGAACTTATCCACGTCTGCGTCATGCACAAACTTCCCGGACTCGTCCGTTTCGAAAAACTCGTTCAGATCAAAGGCAAATTCTTCAATATCATCATCCGCAAGCTCGATACCTTTTCTCACTCTGTCACGGACAATGTCGGACATCTGATAGGTAAAAAGGGACAGTCTGGGCAGCTTGGCATAGGGATTCTCGATCTCGCTGGAAGCATCCCAGTCGCGCTTCTTTTTCTGCTCATCGGCATACGTCCAGTTGTAGATGGCGCTCTCCGGGAACTTGTCGTTCGCCAGCGCCTTAAACGGCGTACCGGAAAGATGCAGCGTCCACTTGCGGCGGATATGGTTAAAGGCAGTGTCGGTCTTATAGGTATCGACGCCCTCGTGCGCCTCATCTACGATGAGGACATCCCATGTCAGCCCTTTCTCCGCGCTGAGTTCCGACAGCTTATCAAAGCGTCCGCCGAAGTAGATGGAGCCCTTCAAATCCTGCAGGCTGACAAATTCAATACAGCCCTTTGTGTTCTCATTGAGCTTTGCGATGTATTCCTCTCGGCTGTAAACAAACTTTCTGTCCTTGATCCCGTCCACGCTGCTGACAAAGAGATAGCCGGACTGCGGGCCGAAAAAGGTCTCATAATCCTGATACCAGGAATTTGCGATCGCCGGACGGTTCGTCACGATGAGGATATTCCGTGCACCGAGCTTCATGCACAGGTCATAGGCGGAGAGGGTTTTGCCAAAGCGAGGCTTGGCATTCCACAAGAATTCAGCATTCTCACGACTGCGGAAATAATCCGCCGTTCTCTGCACAGCCTCCTTCTGCTCATCGCGGAGCTTGTACGGAATCACTGCATCGGCATCATCCTCCGATACCACACCGTGATTCTGCGTGAAGTCGATAAAATTACCGCGGGCGGCATTCGGCTCGATCCGGAACCACTCCGTCCCGGCCTCGCGGGAAATACCGAGCTTCTTCAGGTAAGCGTGGAAGTCCTTATCCGTAAAGGTTCCGTACGGCTCTGTCATATAGGCGGCACGCATTGCCCACCAGGTCTTGTGCGCGACTCCCACCGTGTGGGTCTGCTCCTTAATGCGGGTTTCCACATCCCGCTCGGTAAAGCCGATCTTCGTCCAGCCGTCATGCGCCGGGACGCCCGGAGTGGTATAGGCATAGCACTGCGGAACGACCTTTGCGGCTGTTTTTATCTGGATCGCTGCCATTATGCCATCTCCTTTACATGAGATTCTATAAACTCGATCTCCTTTTCGTCCAAGCCATATTTGCGATACAGCTGTAAGTCAATCTCGTGAATAGACTTCGACCAGTCGATATCGGAGGATTGGGTAAAGTCTTGAAGGGGTACAAATTTGTAGCATTCCGGAGTTACGTGCTGCGTAATTTTCAGAACGCCAAGCAAGGTTCGGCAAAATTTTGTCTTCAGATATTTTTCAATTCCCTTTGCTTCCTCCTCAGAATCAAAGGCACCAACGCCCAAAAAAGTCTGCGTGTATGCTTCAAACGGCTTTAAGATTACGGTAGGTCCGATTGATTCCCCCAATTCTCCTTTCCCACTTGCACTTGAAATCAAAATTTTCCATCGCGAAAGATTTTCGTGTTCTTTTTCTATAAAGCTGCTATCTATGTATTTCCATGTACGCTTGTTCTTTACAACTCCATATACCGGAATGTCAGAACCAGATTCTCTTTCAGAGTGAAATATGCTGAGCTTATCAAAAATGTTATTTCTAAAACGTTTGTCCCTGCCATTACTACCTATCAAATTCTTGCATTCAGGATGCATTTTGTATAACGCATCTAAGTCAAAGCGATTCTGATTGAAAATTATGGTCGCCATGCTTTTGCTCATATCATGCGGAGCAGCTTTATGCATGATGCCATTAAGCTCTTCAAACTTCGTAAATACGCCTATTGGCTCATATTTAGTGGCATTGTCATAGTAGGAAATAGCAACTCCACCTTTTATTTCTGTATTATCGAAAACTTTCCCTGCGTCTTCCTCATAATGTAGGACTTTAAAATGCGGATCACTCAGCATTTTGGCATTCCATGCTTTGGGCGTGCTGCCGGCATCGAAAAGGAAGCGGGCTGGGTGGATGAGTTCCACTTTTTCTGCCACCTCGTAGGTAGCGTCCATAAAATAGTTATAGACAGGCTTTGCAAAGTTACCGTTATCTCCTGAATTCTCAAAGTCTTCGTTATACGGCGGATTTCCAATTACATAATCAAACAGTTTCTTTCCCATGACTCACATCTCCTTCAGCTCTTTGAAAAATACGGAGCTTTTGCTTCTCCAGTTAAATATCTTGCACAGTACGGCTTCCGGCTCATCGTCTTTTTCGTCACCCATATCCCCGAACATATCGAAGAGCGTTATCTGTCGAAACTCCTCATATGGCTTTCCGAGCGGAACGGTGTCTTTCAGCCCGTCCATCTGCCAGATGTTCCAGGCGATCTTATTCGCCATCTGCCGCAGGAGCTTGTCGTCCGGCCGTAGTTCCCAGCGTTCCTCGTAGTAATCCGTAAAGGTTAGCAGCAGGTTGATCCGCGCGATCAGAACATTGTCGCCCTGATACTCATATCCGTAGCAGGCCTCAAATGCCCGGATCACCCATTTCAGCCAGTCGTCATAGTCTTCCGTATTCTCGTTTACGATGCGCAGCTTTCGGTCAAGTATCCCGATACGCCGCATGGGCGGGACGATCAGTTCACCCGTTGATACATCATACCGGGAGACCAGGTACGGAGCCTCGCCGCAGGTGATCTCCAGCCGGCGGGAGTCCACATAGTGCTGCCACTTCTTTTTTTTCGGTAATTCGATCTTCCCCTCTGATATCGTCCAGGTATGGTCGCTGTTTTCCGTGTTAAACACGCCGCTTCGCCCGAACCAGTCCTCATCGCAATGATTGTTCATCTGATTGCAAAGCCATGCAGGCGTAAACACCTCCGCTTTCTTCCGTGTCCGCTGCGCCTGCGCCTCCTGCGACTTCTGTATGCGTGGGCGGATGAGATCGGCTCGGCACAAGAGGGCGTTTGCATCCAGCTGCACCTTGTCCGTGAATTCTTCGCCAAACTCCTCATAAGTGTCGGTCGCCCATATGATATTCTTTTTTGTCGTTTTATCTTGAAGCAGCACATCCAGCACTTGCGCAACAGGATAGCTGCTGATATCAATTAGTTTTTCCACAAGAGGAAATCCCTCCTTTCGCATACAGCTGAAAGATATTTCTGTACAGCTTTCAGTGTCAAAGCCAACAAGCACTTGCTGAACTGCATCACAATGTCCTCCAGCTGCCGCCGAGCATTTGGAAAGCCTGCTCCATATACTCAGCCACACCATCGATCCTTGCTACAGCCTCATTCGACCTTACTGATTCTTCTATAACGATAAGATAATCTATGCTATCAATATAGTAATCAAAAATAAGTATAGCACAAAATCCCTGATTCTTCAAAGTCTTTCGCGTAATTATATCTTTATCCGACAGACAATTTTCGCGAACATCGGTTTGAGCCCTGTCTCTCAAATATATTTAGCTGTTGCTTGCATCGCAAAGATATTCAGTTTGCACAATCGCGTTTTTGATCTTCTGCTGCTGAACACAAAAACCGCTCCTTTTATGTAGGGCAGTGTATGCTCGTAACGCTCGTCTGAGAGATAAATGAGCGGCTGCACGAAACATTTTCCCCATACACCACCTACACCCGGCAGAGCTACAAATTGCGGATGACACCCGTCTCGAAGCATCGAGGATTGGTGCGTCTTGAATTCTTTCATGATAGCTCCAAAAGCTAAGGCGCATTGTCCGAATAAAAATCGCCTACGTGATAACAGCAAGTTGCAACAGATATAATACCGCGGCGCCTTCTCTTCAAAAAGAAGGCGCCGCGGTTTATCGCATATTCATCAACACGCTTTTCTGCTTGGCAATCTCAATCACTTCCTGGTCGCGCAGGCTGTTCAGGTAAGTCTGCGTGATCCCAATGTTTTCATGTCCCAGCAAGCGACTGATCGTATAGAGATCCGTTCCCATTTTCACCTGCTGCTGCGCGAAAAAATGTCGGCATGTATGCGGTGACACGCGAACACCTTCTATCCCCGCTCCGCGCTTGTGAAGAACATACTCCACAGCTCCGTCCGTCAACTGCCTGCCATGGAACGACAGGAAATAAAACGCATCATGCGGGCGAAGCATAAAGTACTTCTCTTTACCGCTCTCGTATCTGAGCATCGCTTTTTTCAGGACAGGCGTAATCGGCACCACGCGCTGCTTATGGTTCTTGCCGTTGATGATGATAAAATCGTTGTGAATGTCTTCCTCACGGATGCAGCACAGCTCCCAGCAGCGAATTCCGGTCTCAAAGAGCAATGTCAGAATCGCATAGTCACGCAGCGAGAGATAATCATGCCCACGGCAGCTTTGCAGCATGCTCCGCACCTGCTCCGGAGAAAAGGCCGTGATGACCGGCTTCTCCTCCTTGCACCACTTGAACGTCTTGCGCGTATCAAAGCCGCCGTATCCTTCCTCATAACAATACTGAATGAACGATTTGATCGATTTGAGCACGCCATTGATATAGGTGCCCTTGCGCCCTGCCTCGCTCATGCAGCGTGAAAACTGCCGCACAACTGCAGGCGTGAGCGCCTCGACAGTCTCGACATGCAATTTCTCTGCGCAAAAACGCAAAAAGAGATTGAGGTTACACCGGTAACTCCGAATCGTCTTCGGGGTATACTTGCGAACCTCAATCTCAACCAGATACTCTTCGACAGCACTTTGCATCTTCATACCCATGTCCTCCTCATGTATGTCACAACAGAGGTGGCCATGTATGTCGCAGCTGACGCCGTGTTTTCCCGCAGGAAACGACGTTTGAAGCTGCAAGACGCCATGTTATCCGTCAAATATGCTGTTTTGTGTCCGGAAACGCATGCGTTTCACAGGCAGATCACTCTTCCCAGTTGTGCCACACGTTCTGGACATCTTCGTTGTCCTCGAACATGTCGAGCATCTTCTGGAGATTCTTAATGTCACCCTCATCGGTGAGCTTGATGGTGTTCTGCGGCACCATCTCCACCTGCGCGCTCAGCAGCTCATAGCCGTCGTTCGTGAGCGCCTCGGCCACCGATGCCACATCGTCGGGATCAGTATAGACCGTGTAAACACCCTCGTCGGGCGCAAAGTCCGCCGCGCCGGCTTCGAGCGCGTCCTCCATGACCTTGTCTTCGTCGAGCTCCTGATCCTCGTCATTGATGACGATGACGCCCTTCTTATCAAACGACCACGACACGCAGCCGGTCGCCCCCATGTTTCCGCCGTACTTATCAAAGTAGTGGCGCACCTCGGAGGCGGTACGGTTGCGGTTGTCAGTCATCGTCTCGACGATGATGGCGACGCCGGACGGACCGTAGCCTTCGTAAGTGATGGACTCGTAGTTATCCGTGTTGCCGGAGCCGAGCGCCTTGTCGATCGTGCGCTTGATGTTGTCATTCGGCATGTTGGCGGCTTTCGCCTTGGCGATGACAGCTGCGAGGCGGGAATTGTTATTGGGGTCGCCGCTGCCGCCCTCTTTGACGGCCACGATCATCTCGCGGGCGATCTTCGTGAACGCCTGCGCGCGCTTGGCGTCCTGCGCGCCTTTGGTTTTCTGTATATTATGCCACTTGGAATGTCCGGACATAGTCACAACTCCTCTTGCTAAAATGCTTTGAATATTCTAGCACACTCCGGGCCGCGTGGCAAGAAAAATCCGCATATTTGCGCGAAAACTACGCCTGCGTTTTGGGAATAAGGAGATATTGCGGCGCCTCAGCCATGGCGGCATCGTCCGTGAGGCCGTTCGTTTCGCGGATGAGCCGCTCGCTCGAGCAGTAGCGCTTGGCAAGCGTCCACAGGTCTTCCCCGCCCCAGCGCACGATCGTCAGCGACGGTACAGAGGCATACGGGCAGGCGCGCTCCTGCGCCGTCGCCCCGGTGACCTGCCGGAGGTCGGACTCCTGCAGTGCTGCCGTCCGCACCGTCACCGTCACGCGGATCTGAAACCCATCCGCCGTGACCGTCACCACCGGCTCTTCCGGCTGCACGCTCAGCAGCTCCAGCCGCGCGCCGTCGGCCGGCTCGAGCGGCAGGTGCAGACGCTTTTCCATGCAGGATACGTGCTGCTCCGTGTCCGCCGCGAGCAGCCGGACGAGCACGTCGCAGCCGTCCTCCGTCACGCCGCAGACAACGGCCCGCCGGGACACGACCGTCAGCGAGGCGGCCTCACACGCAAGCGTGCCCTCCGCCGACAGACGCAGCGGCTCGCCCGGCTGCACCGTACCGGCCGCCACCGTCTCGCGCTCGAGCGTGAGCTCTGCCGTGTTGCAGTAGGCGTCCGTCACGCAGTCAGCCTCCGCATCCGCAAGGCACACCGTCTGCGCGACAAGATGGTACTCCGCCTCCAGTGCCGCGCCGTCGGCCGCGGCGCTCACGTTCAGGTAGGCCGCCGTGAGGTTGACGGTCGTGTGCAGCAGGCACGGCGATGTGTCCGCCGGGCAGTCGAGCATCTGGGAAAACGCCGTCTCAAAGGCCTCGACCGCCGGGCACATCTGCCCCTGCGGGAGATAGGTGACTGCCGCGCACACGCGCCCCTGCAAAATGACGCGGCTGCCGGCCGAGCTGACATCGTCGAGCAGCACGGTCTCCGTGTGGCAGAGCAGGCGGTCGGCCTCGGGCTGGCCGGACAGGAAGCGGTGCGTCTCCGAGACGGTGAACGTCTTTTCCTCCACGGACACCGGAATCTGCACGCGGAGCGTTTCCGTGCGCGTGAACACTGCGCCGCCGTCGCCCTCGATCCGGTCCGTGAGCGCGAGCTCCGTCTCCCGATAAGCATGCAGGCACAGGCTCAGCCGCGCCGTGACACGCACCTTGCGCGAATTGACGGCGCGCGCGTCCAGCGCGGTGAGCGTACAGCGCAGCCACGGCCGCACGTCCGGCGAGAGCGTCTCGCCGCTGATGCGCACCTTCACCGGCAGCTCCACCGGGAAGCTGCGCAGAGCGCCGCCCTCCTCCGCGTAGACCACATCGGCCGCGATGCTGCCCTCGATCTGCGCGCTCTTGTCCGAAAAATCCAGATTCCAGAGGCAGAACGTGCCCTCCGCGACCACGATCGCGCCGATGTCCCCCAGCGCATCGGGCACAACGGCGTCCACGCTGCAGGTCTCTTCCTCCGTGCGGTCAAACACCCGCGCGTACATCATGCGTTTCTGCTTGCCCAGTTGTAGTTCCATAAAGATGTGCTCCTTGTCGTTTTTGTACATCCTTATGCCGGGCGCGCGCCGGTTATGCCGCCGTCAACAGCGCAGCAGCCAAATGCCCGCCGCAATGAGCGCACCGCCGAGCACAAACCACCAGAAGCCGGCCGGCAGCACCAGCGCCAGAATGATGAACACACCGGCGACCACGCACGCGATGCCGATCCAGAAGCAAATCCCTCGCCGTCGAAACATAAAGCACCGCCCTCCGCTTGCAGGTTCTCCCTACAGTGTATGCGGAGGGCGGCGCTTTGGTGCGTCACTTCTTCTTTTCCCAGTCATTGACCTGGGCCGAGAGCGCGTACAGGCGCGCATAGCTCTCGTGGCGCTCCGGCGCGATCTTGCCTGCCGCCACGGCGGCGAGGACGGCGCAGCCGGGCTCTTTCAGGTGCGCGCAGTCACGAAATCGGCACTGGCCGATATACGGTCGAAACTCCCGGAACGCATATTGCAGATTTTCGCACGAGATGGGGTCGACCATGTCCACCTCAAACGAGGCAAAGCCCGGCGTATCGGCGACGAACGTATCCGCTCCAAGCGCATAGAGCTCGACATGGCGCGTTGTGTGCTTGCCGCGGCCGAGCCGCTCGCTGACGGCCCCGGTCGCAATGCCGAACGACGCATCGAGCGCATTGAGCAGGCTCGATTTTCCAACGCCGGAGTTGCCGGTGAAGGCACTGGTCTTCCCGCGCAGTGCATCGCGCAGCTCGTCGACGCCGAGCCCCGTCGCCGCGCTCGTGCGCAGGACGCGAAAGCCGATGGAGCGGTAAATAGCATAGAGATGATCCGCCGGGTCAAGGTCGCACTTATTGAGGCAGACGACCGGCTCGCAGTCGGCATTTTCCGCGATGGCGACCACGCGGTCGATCAGAAACGGATCGGTGACGGGGTTGACGTTCGCCGCGATCATGATGAGCTGGTCAATATTCGCCACCGCCGGGCGGATGAACGCATTGCGCCGCGGCAGGACGGTGTCGATGCGGCCCTTGCCGTGCGCATCGAAGCTGACCTCCACACGGTCGCCGACCAGCGGACTGCACCCGTCGTACCGGAAGCGGCCGCGGGCCTTGCACTCCACGATCTGATCGCCGGCGGCCACATAGTAAAAGCCGCTGAGCGCCTTGATGATGACACCCTGCACCATAAGCGTTGTTGCTCCTTTATCTCATCTTTACGGTTTTTTCGGCCCGTCGGAGACCCAGATATAGACCTTGCTGTACTCCGTGAGCTGTGTGTTGGCCGGCGCGCTCTGCTTAAAGACTGTGCCCTGCTTGGCGTCGTTGGTCTCTTTGTACGTGCCGCCATAGCACAGGCCGCTGCTCTCGATGCGCGCGATGGCGGCTGACTCCGTCAGCTCCGACAGGTCGGGCACCGTGACCGGGCGCAGCTCGGGGCCGCCGCTGACGATCAGCTTCACGCTCGACCCTGCGGCCGCCTTTTCGCCGGGCGCAGGCTCGCAGCTGATGACATACTTTGCCGTCACGTCCTTGGAGGCCTGAAACTCCGTCGTGACCGTAAAGCCGGCTTTTTCCAGCGCGGCCGTCGCCTTCTCATAGTCCTCGTTGATGACATACGGCACATCGGTCATGACGACGCCGGTGCTGACGGTGAGCTGCACGTTGATGCCGTCCGAGACGCGCATGCGGCTCTTGCCCGCCGCCGGATCCTGCTCGATGATGATGCCGTCCGGCACGTCGGGATCGACCGTGTATACAACCGTGAAGTGGTAATCGGCATACTGCTTGTCGTTGACGACCGCCTCGTAGGACTTGCCGGTAAAGTCCGGCACATCCACGCGCTCCGCCGTGCGGAACAGATCCTCAAGCCAGAAATTCCACAGAAACACAAACAGCAAGATGGCAAAGACGCCGACCGAGAAAATGCCCGTGAAATAACTCACGCGCTTGGCCCGCTTGTGCCGGCGCTGGTATGCTTCCTCCGTCAGATCCTGACCCACACCGAAAAAGGAGTCCTTTTTCTCCGCGCTCTCCCGCCGCCGCTCGACAAGCGGACGCTGCTGATTGAGGTGCTTTTTGCAGGCATTGAGCGCTTTGAGCATCTCCCCCGCCGACTGATAGCGCTTGCGCAGATCCGGCTCCATGGCACGGAGCGTGATGCGCTCAAGCTCCTCGGGGATGTCGCTGTTCCACTCCCGCGGCGGCTTGGCGCTGCCGGCGATGTGCATGAGCGCGATCTCCTCCGGGGTATCCGCGTCATACGGCAGGTGGCCCGTGAGCATCTCATAGAGCACGACGCCGAGGGAATACAGGTCGCTGCGCGCGTCGGCATTGAGGCCCTTGGCCTGCTCGGGCGCGATATAGTGCACGGAGCCGATGGCCTGCCCGCTGCGCTCCTCGTGAATGTTCTCGAGCGCGGCGATGCCGAAGTCAGCGACCTTGACCATGTCATCGTTCGTGATCATGATGTTCTGCGGCTTGATGTCCCGGTGGACGATGCCGTGGGCGTGCGCGTGCTGCAGCGCCTTGCAGATCTGCGTGGCGTAGTGCAGCGCCTCCGTGGCGCTGAATACACCGTGCTCCGCCATGCGCTGTTTGAGCGTCTCGCCCTCGATGAGCTCCATGACAATATACTCCGTCTCGCCGCTGTGGCCGACATCGTAGACCGAGACGATATTCGGCTGCGAGAGCATGGCGACCGCGTGCGCCTCCGCCTGAAAGCGGTTTTTCAGCTCGGCATCCGCCGCCATCTCATCGCGCAGGATCTTGACGGCAACATAGCGGTGCAGCTTGTGGCACATGGCCTTGTAGACGACCGACATGCCGCCGCTGCCGATGATCTCCAGGATCTCGTAGCGGTCGTCGAGCATCTGACCGATATAGCGATTCATTGATTGTTCCATAGTGATCCCCCTGTTGCGCTTCAGCGGAAAAGAACGAGCGCGGTCACATTGTCGCGCGCACCGCGTGCCAGCGCCGCCGCGATCAGGCGGCCGCAGATCTGCTTTGCATCCCGCGAGCCGCGGCAAAAATCATGCATCTGGCCCTCCGACAGCGTGTTGGACAGCCCATCCGTGCACAGCAGCAGCCGCGCACCCAGCGGAAACGGCAGCGTGCGGCAGTCCGGCTCGACCTGTGGGCCGACGCCGACGGCGCGCGTGATCACGTTCCGCCGCGGGTGACGGTGTGCCTGCTCCGGCAGCACCTGACCGCTTGCGACCAGCTCCTGCACGAGCGAGTGATCCGTCGTCAGCTGCTGCATTCGGCGCAGCCCGACCAGATATGCGCGGCTGTCGCCAACGTGCAGCACCGTAAGCCTTCCGCGGCGCACGCAGGCGGCGACGATCGTCGTGCCCATGCCGCGCAGGTCAGGCTCCGCGCACGCACGGTCATAGACCGCGCGGTTGGCCGCGTCGCAGGCGTGGCGCATGGCGGGTTCGACCGCGCTGCCCGCCATCATTTCGCGGCGAAAATCCGCCAGAAATGTGGACACTGCCAAATCGCTTGCGAGCTTCCCCCCGGCAGCGCCGCCCATCCCGTCGCAGACGACGGCGACGGTGCAGCCCTTGCGCCGGATGTGCGCGCAGGCGGCGCGATCCTGATTCTCCTTGCGGACGGTCCCCCTGTCCGACTGTGCAAAGCAGTTCATGGGCTCTCTCCCTTCAGGCGCGGTGATCGGCGACCTTTTTGCGCAGCTGGCCGCAGGACGCATCCACATCGCTGCCGAGCTTGCGGCGCACGGTCACATTCACGCCCGCCCGCTCCAGAATGCGGATGAACGCCTTGAGATGCTCCGGCGTGGACGGCCGGAACGCGCGCTCTTCCACGTGGTTGAGCGGGATGAGGTTCACGTGTGCGCAGACACGCCGCGCGTGCTTGGCCAGCAGCCTGGCGTGCTCCGGCGTGTCGTTCACGCCGTCGATCATGGCGTATTCAAAGGAAATGCGCCGGCCGGTCGCTTCATAATACCGGGCGCAGGCGTCAATGAGCGCCGCCACGCCGCGGCCGTGGTTGGCCGGCATAATCTTCGAGCGGGTGGCATCGTCCGGCGCATGCAGGGAGACCGACAGCGTCAGCTGCAGGTCGCGCGCCGCCAGATCGTCAAAGCGCTCGATGAGGCCGCACGTGGACAGCGAAATGTGGCGCATGCCGATGTTTTCCCCGTCCGGGTGGTTGACCAGCGCAAGAAAGCGCATAACATTGTCAAAGTTATCGAGCGGCTCGCCGATGCCCATGAGGACGATGTTGGAGATCTTGCTGCCGGACTCCCGCTCGGAATAGAGCACCTCGTCGAGCATTTCCGACGGCTCAAGATTGCGGATCAGGCCGCCGATCGTCGACGCGCAGAACGCGCACCCCTGCCTGCAGCCGACCTGCGAGGAGATGCAGACCGTATTGCCGTGCTTGTAGTGCATGACGACGGTCTCGACGGCGTTACCGTCGCCGAGCTGCCAGAGATATTTGATCGTCCCGTCGATGGCTGACACCTGCTTGCGCAGCATCTCGAGCTTGGAGATGAAAAAGCGCTCGGAGAGCGCGGCGCGCAGGTCCTTGGACAGGTTCGTCATCTCGTCAAACGACGTCACGCCGCGCGCGAGCCACTGAAAAATCTGCTTGGCGCGGTATTTCGGCTGCCCCATTTCGGCGAGGGCCGCCGCGATCTCCTCGGGGAGCATGGCTTTGATGTCTCTCATTCGTGTCTCCTCAGCTTACAAACAAAAAATCCGTCCGTGCCGTGTTCCTGCGGCCAGAAGGTGAACATACCGTCCGCCGTGTCCGCCCCCGGCAGCGGCAGCGAAAACGCCTCGGCGGAAAACTCCGGATGCGTGTGCAGGAAGTCGCGCACAACATCTTCGTTCTCCCGCGCGAGCACCGTGCACGTGGAATATACCAGCACGCCGCCGGGCTTCACGCACGGCGCAAGACCGGTGAGAATGTCGCGCTGAATGGCCGGCAGACGCGCAAGCTCTGCCGGATCTTTGAAGCGGATCTCCGGCTTCTTGCGGATGACGCCCAGACCGGAGCACGGCACATCAGCCAGCACCACGTCCATCGCTCCGATCAGGTCCGCATCCGGGCGGCGGGCATCCATCGTGCGCGTTGAAATGCACGTCAGCCCCAGCCGCTCAGCGCCGGCGCGGATGCGCTTCCATTTATTTTCGTGAATATCGCAGGAAATCATACATCCCTGATCGTGCATCTGCACTGCGGCGGCGAAGCTTTTGCCGCCGGGTGCGGCGCAGGCATCGAGCACGCGCATACCCGGCTGCACGCCGGAAACGAGCGCCGCGCAGTGCGCGGCCGCGTCCTGCACATAAAACCAGCCGTCAGCAAAGGCGCGCGCGGCCGCCAGATTGCCGCCATAGCACAGCAACGCGTCCGGAAGCCACGGGTGCGGCTCTGCCTCGATGCCGTCCGCGTGCAGGGACGCCATGAGAGCATCCGCTGTCGTTTTCAGGGTGTTCACCTGCAGGCCGGCCGGTGCGTCGGCGTTGTTCGCCGCCAGCGCCCGCTCGGCAAACGCATAACCATGCGCGTCGATATACCGCTGTGCCAGCCAGCGCGGGTGGCTGTAGCGCACGGCAAGATAGTCCGCCGTGCCCGCGCCCGGAATCTCCGGCAGCGCGTCCCGGTGCTCTGCCACACGGCGCAGCACCGCGTTGACAAGACCGGATGCACGCGCACAGCCGCCCTTGCGGCAGAGCACGACCGCCTCGTTCACGGCGGCGCGCGGCGGGATTTTATCCAGCAGCACGATCTGACAAGCCGACAGCCGCAGCAGGTCGAGCACCTTCGGCTCGAGCTTTTGCAGCGGCGTTGTGCAGTAGACGGAAAGATAATGATCCAACAGGGTCAGATTTTGCAGCGTGCCGTAGCAGATGCGCGCCGCAAGCGCGGCATCGCGCGGCTCCAGCTGTGCATTTTGCAGGACGGCATGGAGCGCAGCGTCCGACCACGCGCCGTTTTTGCGCCAGCGCTGCAGCGCAGTCCAGGCGGCTTCCCGGGCAGTCATGGCCATGGTCAGTCCTCAACGGGCAGCGTGTGCCCGAGCAGGTAGTCGGCCGCCGACATGCGCTTTTTCCCCGGCGCCTGCAGCTGCGTGATGCGCACCGTCTGCCCACCGGCGCAGGCGACCGTGACGCCGTCTTTCCCGGCGGCCACGATCGTTCCGGGCGCTTTGTGCGTCGTGCGCTCGGAGTAATCCGCCGCATGGATCTTGAACGTCTGCCCGCCGAGCTCCGCTGTTGCGACGGGCCACGGCTCAAGACCGCAGATGTGCTTGATGATCGCGCGCGGGTTCTGATCCCAGTCGATGGGCGAATCGTCGCGCGTGAGCGGACGGGTATACGTCGCCTGGCTGTGATCCTGCGGCGTGCGCGGCGCAGTACCCGCGGCGATGTCGCGCAGCGTGCGCACGAGCAGATCCGCTCCCATGACGGCAAGGCGGTCGAAGAGCTCTCCCGCCGTCTCGAATTCGCCGACCGGCGTCTGAGCGGCATAGATCACGTCGCCGGTATCCATTTCGCGGTCGAGGTACATGGTCGAAACGCCGGTCACGGCATCGCCGTTGAGCACCGCCCACTGGATCGGCGCAGCGCCGCGGTACTTCGGCAGCAGCGAGCCGTGGACGTTCACCGCCCCGTAGGGCGCGACCGCGAGCAGGTCATCCGGCAGAATGCGGCCATAGGCCACAACAACGAGAATGTCCGGCCGCAGGCTCTGGAGATCAGCCAGCGCCGTGCCGTCGCGCATCTTTGCCGGCTGGAACACCGGCAGCCCCGCCGCGAGCGCGATCTCCTTGACCGGGCTCGGCTGGAGCTTCATGCCGCGGTTTTTCGGCTTGTCCGGCTGCGTGAATACGCCGACCACGTCAAACCGCTCGTCGAGCAGGCGCTGCAGGGACACGGCCGCAAAATCCGGCGTGCCCATAAACACGATGCGCATGCGCCTCACCCCTTCGCCTGCTGCTCAAGCTCCTCGGGAGAGAGCATCCGGATCGCCTTGTCGATGAACAGGACGCCATCGAGATGGTCGATCTCGTGGCAGAAGGCGCGCGCCGTCAGGCCGCGGCCCTCAACCTCGAACCATTCGCCGTGGCGATCCTGCGCGCGGACCTTTACATAGTCCGGGCGCTGGACGATGCCAAACTCGTTCGGAATGCTCAGGCAGCCCTCGGCGCCGGTCTGCTCCCCGGCCGTCTCCACGATGGTGGGGTTGATGAGCTCGATCATATACTCCTCTTCCCCGTCCGGGACGTTCGTCTCGAGCACGATGACGGCGCGGCGCAGCACGCCGACCTGCGGCGCGGCAAGGCCGACGCCGTTGGACTCGGCCAGCGTCTGGCGCATATCGTCGAGCAGCATGTGCAGCCGGGGATTAAAATCCTTGACCTCGTGGCAGTGCTTGCGCAGCTGCGGGTCGCCGTTTTTGAGAATCATTCTTGTAGCCATATCGTATCTCTCCTCTAATCCAGCGGATTGTCATCGGCAAAAACGGTGACATCGCGGAATGATTTTTCTGTATTGCAGTACATGACGATGTTCGCCGCCGCGCGGCGCACCGCCTTGCTCTGATTGCAATAAAGCGTGACGCGGTAGCGGTAGCGGTTGTTCATGCGCACGACCGGCAGCGGCGCCGGGCCGAGCACCTCCGCGCGTTCGCCGATCGTCTGGCAAAAGTAATCGCGGATATAGGCGCAGCAGCGCACGACCGCATTCTCCTGCGCGCCGGAGACCGTGACAGCCAGCACCTCGCTGAACGGCGGCGTGCCGTTGAGCTTGCGCAGCCGGATCTCCGAGCGGTAAAACGCATCGTAATCCTGCCGCGCCGCCTGCCGGATGGTCTCGTTCGCGGGCGTGAATGTCTGGATAACGGCCCGGCCGGGCGCATCACCGCGGCCGCTGCGGCCGATGACCTGCGTGATGAGCGAAAACGTGCGCTCATTGGCGCGGTAATCGCCGACGTACAGGCTCTGGTCGGCATTGAGCACGCCGACGAGCGTGACGTTTTCAAAATTCAGCCCCTTCGTGATCATCTGCGTGCCGATCATGATGGGGATGCGCTCGCGCGCAAAGCGCTGCAGCAGCGCCTCGTGCGTGCCGGCCATGGCGATGGCGTCGGCATCCATGCGCAGCGTCTCCACGCCGGGGAACAGCGCGTGGAGATCCGCCTCGATGCGCTCCGTCCCGTCGCCGAGAAAGCGCAGCTCGCCGCCGCAGACCGGGCACTGCGGATCGACCCGCCGGCGGTAGCCGCAGTGGTGGCAGATGAGCATTTGGTTGCCCTGATGATACGTCAGGCTGACGCTGCAGTTCGGGCACGAATAGGTCGCGCCGCACTCGGCGCAGGTGACGATCTTACTCGCGCCGCGCCGGTTGAGAAACAAAATGCTCTGCTCGCCGCGGCGGAGATTCTCCTCCAGCTCGCCATAGAGCACGGAGCTGATGGAGCCGGAGTTGCCGTTGCGCAGTTCCTGCTTCATATCGGCGATGATGACGTCCGGCAGCTTACGGGCATTGAACCGATCCGGCAGCGTGAAGTAATGATAGCGCCCGGTCTCGGCGTAATAGCGGCTGACAACGTCCGGCGTTGCCGAGCCGAGCAGCAGCAGCGCACGGTGCTGGGCGCAGCGGAACTTGGCCACGTCGCGCGCGTGATAGCGCGGCGTGCTCTCGGACTTATAGGTGTCCTCCTGCTCCTCGTCGATGATGAGCAGGCCGAGATCCTGCACGGGTGCGAAAACCGCGCTGCGCGTGCCGACAACAACGCGCGCGAGACCCGCGCGGATGCGTTTCCACTCGTCGTAGCGCTCCGAGAGCGGCAGGCCGCTGTGCAAAACGGCGACCGTGTCACCGAAATAGGCGGAAAACGCCTCGATCATCTGCGGCGTCAGCGAAATCTCCGGCACGAGCAGGATCGCGCCCTGCCCCGCCGCGAGCGCCTGCGCGATCAGGTGCAGGTAGACGAGCGTCTTGCCGCTGCCGGTCACGCCGAAGAGCAGCGCCGCCTGCGCGTCCGGTGCGCGCAGCAGCTCCTTCAGGCCGTCAAACACCTGCTCCTGCGCCGGTGTCAGCGCCGGGATCGGCTGCGGCTGCCCGGTGTAATGCACCGGACGGCGAAAATAGGGCTCGGCGTCAATGTGCACGACGCCCTGCTGCACAAGCGCCTTCATGGAGCTTCTCGGCGCGCCGGTAAACTGGCACACTTCACCGGCCGACGCGCGGCCGATCGTGCACAGCAGCTCCAAAATGGCGACCTGATGCGGCGCACGCCGGCGGCGGCGGATCTCCTCCTGCGCCTCTTCCAGCGGGACGGCGAGACTGGCATACTCCAGCTGCTTGTCGCGCACGACGCGCTTTTGCGTGCCCTCCACGGTCAGAAATTTCTGCTCCACGAGCCAGTGCAGCGCGCTTGCCGGTTCTTTGTCGCCAAACGCCGCCTGCAGCTCGTCGAGCGGGCAGCGGCCGCCGTGCTCCAACACGGTCTCGAGTGCAAGCCGCCGCTGCTTGGATCTCCCGCACTGGGCCAACGCCGCGGCCTCATCCAGCTCCGGCGCCGCGCAGTAGACCGTGCTGACCCGATACCAGACGCCGGCCGGCAGGATCGCGTGCAGCGCGTCATAGATCGTGCAGAAAAAGCGGTCATGCATCCAGACGGCCAGACGGATCAGTTCCGGTGAGAGGATGGGCTCGGGGTCGAGCTGGCGCGTGATGGGCTTGAGCTTCGGGTCATCCTCCGCCTTGTCCAGCGCAAGCACCATACCCTCACACGGGCGGTTCCCGCGCGAAAACGGCACCATGACGCGACAGCCGGGGCGAAGCGTATCCGTCAGTGGCTGCGGGATCTTATACGTATACGGTCGGTCGAACGCAAACGTTGCAGCCAGAACGGCGACCTTTGCGACCGGGATCTGCAGCATCTGCGCGCCCCCCTCTCCGAAAAAATCAGGCGGGTACTGCCCGCCTGAAAGCGATTATTCCTTGTGCACGACCTGAAGGCGGCCGTCATACACCTCGTCGATCGCCATGGAAACCGGTTTGGTATCCAGCGGCTCACCCGCGGCCTGCGCAGCGGCGGCAATGTTGCGCGCGCGGCGCGCGACCAGATTCACCAGCAGATAACGGCTGCCGGCCTTGGCGGCCAGCTCGCTCATGGGAGGATAAAGCATCATTTTTCAAGCACCTCTGTAAAATAGTTTTTCCGATCGGGATAGCGGCAGCACTCTGCCGTGATGATGGCGTCGAGCTCCTTGGCCGCGACGTCGGGATCGTCATTGATGACGATGTAATCATATGTATACGCCAGCGCGCACTCGCGGCGTGCCTGCGCCAGACGCTCGCAGATCTTCTGCTCGTCGTCTGTGTGCCGGCCGCGCAGCCGGCGCTCCAGCTCCGCCAGAGACGGCGGCATCATAAATACGCGGATCGCGTCCGGCCGGTTCTCGGAGATCTGGTGCACGCCCTGCACGTCAATGTCCAGCAGGACATGCATGCCCTCGGCGCAGCGCCGCTCAACATAGCTCTTCGGTGTGCCGTAGCAGTTGCCAACGTATTCGGCGTGCTCCAGCAGCTCGTCCCCCGCGACCATGGCGTCAAACGCCGTGCGCGTGACGAAAAAATAGTCCTTGCCGTCCACCTCGCCGGGACGCGGAGCGCGCGTCGTGGCCGAAACGGAGAAGCAC
>UMCF01097499.1_pt1 | contig 43823 bp, 59 predicted proteins | sample 1964131 | NCBI WGS metagenome assembly UMCF01 (sample SAMEA4835958, study PRJEB28245) | human gut metagenome | biome: gut microbiome; material: fecal sample | place: Denmark | collected 2008
CTGCTTTGCGCCAAGAAGGATTTAGCTGCCAATGACATCCTCTATATGGTCGAGGAAATCAACGATTTCAAGGGCGGTATGGCGGAGAACTATGTCAATGTGCAGCTCTCCATTAACGGCTACCACACCTACTATTGGGAGTCCGAGCGTGGCGCTGAAATTGATTTTATCATTCAGCGTGACGGACAGCTCATTCCCATTGAGGTCAAGTCTGCCGACAACACCAGAGCCAAGAGCTTAAAGGTCTATATGGACACCTACAAGCCCGCTTATGCTATCAAGCTCTCTGCCAAAAACTTCGGCTTTGAGGACAATAAAAAAATCGTTCCTCTCTATGCCGCATTTTGCATTTGAGAACAATAAAGTTTCAAGTGTGAAACTTTCACACTTGATTTAGCCTATCATCTTTAGACATATGTTTTGGCAAGTGTGAAACTTTCACAGTTGCCACTTTCGATAGCAGTTCGCAAATCAGCGAAAGGAAGCCACTCCCCTACCGTTTTACCACATATACCCGCAATGGTTACACTTGAAGCTCTTGCCTATCTTGCCTGATGCCAACCCCAAGAAGGACACGGATATTGCCCGGTCGAGCGCGTCTATCTTCTTCAGGTCGGTGCTGCCGCAGGTGGGACAGCGCGGAGCGTTAGCGGCGCGTTCGGCGTTGATTCGCTTCGCCAAGGCAACTTGAGCTTGGTGCTCTGCTCGTGCCTCCTCGTTTTCAATTCTGGAACGTTCCTCTTCCTCTTTTACCCTATTCATATAAACTAATTGCTTGAAATCTGGGGCATTTCTTACAAGTCGTCGTACAATATCTTCAGTTATAGGTACAATTTCCCAAGGATACTTTCCTTTCATTTCTTTGAGAGGGTGGTCTGAGTCTTTTAACTCGTGGTTGCAGAATGGGCATATAGTCTTTGTATGCTCCCCATCGACGTAACCACATACTGGGCAATACATAATGTACTTTTTCTTAAACATACTCTCGCCTCCTTTAGAAAATTATACCATAACACATTAACATATGGAATGTTTTGCCTCATTCTATGTTGGTTGGTAACTGCTGCTAAAACGGGTATTCTTCTAAATGGAACAGAAAGTGTTATACGTACTTGGTATAGCAAACAGGACATAAAAGATCTTACCAAGTATAACCAATTACTGGGGCAGGTTGAATCGGGTGTTCAAAATGCAGACAAACAGCTTAAATCGCTTAAAGACTCTATGTCCAATACTGCCAACGCCGCAGTACAAGCCGCCAACGGCGGCGTCGTCGCCCTTGACAAGCTCAACAAAGGCTTTAACTGGGCGGCGCTGGGTGCAAAAGCATTGAACGCTGCTGTGAATTTCGGCCTGTCTGTTCTTCTGTCTGCTGCTGTTAGTTGGATAGATGCGTTCAACCATCGTGTTGAAAGGGCACAGCAGGCTACAGCGGTATACAAAAATCAGTTGTGACTTTGTCACAACTGATCCGGCAACTCAATATCCAAACCTGAAAGAATCCCTTGCACCGCAGGACATCAGGTAGCGGCGGATCTCCTTCACGGCGGCCTTGTGATGAACGAACGGCGTGCCGTCAAGCCCGGTAAGCTTGCTTGAAATAGGCACGAACATAATGCTGATGGGCGTTACGCGGTTTGTTCCGGCAATGCAGTTTACGTCACTCCCGTGCTCCACGCAGTAGACCACCATGTCCATCTGCTCATGGAAGGTTGAGATGTGCAGCGCGGTAACGCCATTTTTGCCGCGGTAATGCATAAACTCGCGAATGGCCGCCGTGACAGCTTGATTGCCGTTCTGACGCTGCTCAAGCTGCTGAAGCTTGCGCAGGCTTTCGAACAGGCTGCGGTTGTGGTCAAGCTGCAGGTCTATCTTGGCCTTTGTGATGTATATGCGGTAATCATCATAGCCGCTCATGATTGCCGCAACCAGCATTTCGTTTGCCTTGCTGTATTGACCTATGGAAACGGCGTACTCAGCGGAGGCGATTATGTTCTCTATTTCCGTTTTTGCCGTTATCTGAATGCCATCGATGTTAATGTTGGTCTTCATCTACTCGGACGCAATTACGTTTTTTGCGCCGCAGTACTGGCAAAAAATGTAGGCACGGTTGGCCTCAACGTTCAGCATCGCTCCGCAGCTTTGACAATATAGAACTCTCGCTTTGCTCATACTTGCCCCTTCAACTACTGTTTTTATTACCGGAATTTTAGCACAAAAGGCCTTTATTCGCAACCGTGCTGCATAGAGTATAAGCAGATCAGTTGGGACAAAGTCCCAACTGATTTTATATTTACTCAGTATGTTTACGAAAGTTGGGACTTTGTCCCAACTTTTAATGAACGACGGCGGATCAAGTGGGACAAAGTCCCACTTGATTTTGTATTTACCCAGTATACCTACCTTTTGCCTGCTGCATTTCAACTCGGTTATATCATAACTTTACCGTTATCTTAGCGCCCTTTACCATTGGCCACCCGATCATCAGTACCAGACTGGACAGGAGTATTCCAAACACCAGACAACGCACTCCAGCATTGTAATCGCTGTCCATATGAGCACACTCATTGATAGCCTTTGTAATATCGGGATGCGGATAGAAGGACAACTGGCTGAACTGCGCTACCAACTCGTTCTTAACTATTGCCATTTTGACTATGCCCACGACTATCAGGCTCAGGCAGAGCGTCAAGACAATAGCGAATATTATTTTGTTCTTATCCGCCGCCTTCTTCGAGGCCACCTGCGCTTCATGGATTATCTTCTTAGTTCTCTCAATCCGCGCCAAAATGATTTCCGGTTTGTGTATACGCAACCACTCGTTTGCATCCGCACCATACGATCTGTTGTACTGCAAAAAGCAATTATAAGTGTGCCGATTGAACGAGCCCCATGCCTCCATGGGCTTGCATCCGTTTTCCAGCATACATTGCGCGGCCAAGGCATCGAAGTAAGCTCCCCTCGCGCTGTTGTTTTCCTCGAAGAATCCTTCCAGTCCTTCCGGTATGAAGTCACGCTTGCCGGTTTCCCACAGACTGCGAATGTCGTGCTGCAACATGCGCTCCACTTCCGGATTGGTGAGCCAGAACACGCCCTCGTCATCCATACGATTGGCGTTGCGGTATATGTTGGCGTTCGTCTTGATGCTGTCCGCCGCAAAGTAAGCGCCGCTTGCCAATAAAGTTGCCAATGCTCCTGCTATCATAATGCCTCCTCCTAACTCAGCCAGATTTCGCGTTTGACCGCATTCTGAATAGCTTCTTGTTGCTCTGTTCTGGGTGTAAATTCGCTTGTTGTCGGGCGAAAAGTCTCCGCATCAAACAAAACGCAGTCCCACGTTTCCACTTGGTATTTCACCTTCGGCGGGCGCACCAGCACATAGTACGGTTTGAACGGGCCATTGCCGAACACATCCGTGGCCAGCATCATCGCCCTGTTTATTACCCGCATGAGCGCCTTGTCCTCCCCAAAATACTTCAGCATCTCCGGATCGAAGTAGTGCCCGTCAGGGTTGTGACGATAATACTCAGCTATAAACGACTCTAATGAATCAAACGGCACATCCGTCATAGAATTTCCTCCAACAGGCTTACGGCCTCATTCAGTGAGCTTATGCCATCATCTATATTAGATACAGCATCCTCCATGGTGTCCACAGCCGTTTCCATATTCTCATATATTTCCGTTCCCTGTAGATTCTCAGGATAGTTGCACATAGAATCTTCTTCTTCGTCCTTAACTTGATTTACTATATCCAGCGCTGTTTCTATAATCTCAATAGCCCTGCGCAATTCTTTTCTGCGTTTGTTATTCATTAAGTTTCCTCCCGTTAGGTATAAAAAGAGGGCGGAATCCGCCCCTTCAATCAATTATCGTTTCTGGTTTCAATATGTCCATTAACGTGCACTCGCCTTTGGGAATGTTGGATACACGTTTATACTCACAAATGGCGTTTATTAATGTATCTACATGGTCAAAGTATTGCTTTACAAAGTTGTAGTTTTTGACTTTCGGAAGTTTAAGCTCCGTCTTGCAGAAGTCGCTTGGCTTCTTACACGATTTTTTATACTCAGCATACCTACCCTCCTTCAGTATAATGAGCATTTCTATTTCGGGTGCCGTGACAATGTTGATGATATCTTCAACTTTTTCGGCGTAAGCTGGGCATAGCTTAAATTTCTCTTTACGAGAGTCAAGAATACGAATAACAGTTATTTTCTCCGTGAATTCCTTTCTCAAATACTGTTCCTCAAAGTTTTTAGCACTCCTGCACTGTATCAGTTCTCCTTCAAGAAGATCGTCCCAATTGAACCTCAGTTTGTCATTTTCGAGCAGCAGCTCAATAATTGCCTTTTCAGCCGAACCTTCATAAATGCACGCAACATATTTTGTAAATAGCATCATTTAGCCTCCGCTTGAGAGGTGATGAGACTTTTCTTCAGCTTTATATAAGCTTCATAGGCAGGTACAGTACCTCCAAGGAATCCGCTTTGATATGCTTCACTTTTCCTGATATCATTTCGTTTAAGCACATTCACAAGCTTCTCCGCGCTAATGCCGTTACGGTTCCTGACAATATATATGCAATCATTGCGATCAAACTTATCAAGAAGTTCATCATAATGTGTAGAAAAGATGAGCATCGCTCCTTTAGGATTGACCTTCCTGTCCATGTAGAAGCGAATTAAGGTAGAAACTATCTCATGATTAAAATGGTTTTCAAGCTCGTCAATAATTAGATACCCACCATTCTTAAATGTACTTATCGCATTAGAGAAAGTGTTAATGCCCTTTATTGTGCCGGAAGAGAGGTATCGGTTCAAGTCGGTCTTCCGGTTTAGTTCGATTTCTTCTTCGCCAAAGAACTTCAGTCGAATATCACTGTCTTTACCTTTAGACTTAATGCGGAGGTATTCAATGCTCGGGTCAAAGAAGGATATCAACTCCAACGGGCAATCCTCGTTGATACAGAGTTCATTGATATTGGTATATTGCAGCATATCGGTCATTGCAAGGCGCTTCTTTGCTTTTTTGTTAAAGGCGACCATAATGCTGACATCATCAAGCAAAAACGCTTCGCTGTTATCCCGCGTCACAGATTCCTTGCAATTATCAAAGTCAAAGATAGATATCTTACTCCTTACATTAGATGAAGGCTTAGATTTCAATGTCTCATCCGTAATCACTAAACGGCCATCTTTCTTACTTATAACGGTGTGAAGCCAATTTATAGTCTGATTATCATCATAGAAATAGATATCAAAAATTGCTTCACTACTGCTATCAAGCCCGTCCATAATCTCACTGTACGAAATATCGTTAACCGGCTTATTATTCAACAATCCTCCGACAAACGAGATCAGTTTCAAAACAGTTGTCTTGCCTGAAGCGTTTATGCCAATAATAGCCAAGGCGTTGTTCTGATAGTATTGCCTTGAACTCGACGCAAACAAACGCCCCATTTTCTCACTGCTTTCATCATTGACTCTCTGCTGGGCAAAAAAGTCTATCTCACATTTCTCATCAAACAACGGTAATCCCGATGCTATTATTTTTAGCAATTTCATAGCATAGTCACTTCCTATTCTTTAATCACGCATTTCATGTTAATGCTATACTAAGTATACCACAAAAGCCCATGTTTTCAACATGCAAAAACGCATATTCTGGTTTTATGTGTTAAAACCACCTTTCCCATTCTCTCCGGCGTTCCTTTCTGCGCCACACGCCGCGTTTGCTGCCCTTCACAGGGTCGAAGCCGACTATGCACAGCCGCAACTGTTTGCTTATTGATACCGTGCCGCGCATTCCGTCCCACTGCACAATTATCTCCCCGGTGTTTCGCACATGACCCACAATCGTGCCGGTGCGTGTGCTGTCGTCTGCCAATGCAATTCGTGTGCCTTGATACATAATTCGCTCCTCCCCACATATATAAAAAGAACCGCCATCTGCGGTTCCTAATCCTTAGCACGCTCGACACACCGAGCCGCCATTACTTCTGATTATTATTTCCCCGTACTCAGAATCGTATGGTTCGTTTGCGTTCTTGGTACAACCGAAAGCTCGCCAGAGTATGTCACAATTTTCCTTGCCAGGCTGTTCGTCCATTTGCGGCAAATCGTCTGGGGATTCATTTGTTACCAGCAGATACGTAAACCTTTCCTTGCGCTCTTCATCTTTCATCTTATAACAGTCATGTATAAAGAACCAGACTACTGCGCCATTTCCAAATTCTGCTTCCACATTATGTATCGCCTCTTGCGCCTCTGGAACCAGTCCTGATTCCCTAAATCTGAGTACGGGAATACCTATTGAGTAACTATCCGGATCGTCCTCTACTGTGAACATTGAATACCCGCCTAAAAGCGTAACAAACATTCCCAACTGCCCCATATATCGGAATCCTTTTTCGATGTTTCCCATGTTAATCCTCCCCTAATTCATCCCGTAATGCCTGCGCAAAAGCCCAATCATAGTCCTTTGCCGACAGGTTACATATCTCTTTGATTTCCTCTGCCTCGATACCTATGTAGCAAAGCGTTATGGCCTCGTTGCTATGCCCCAATTCCTTACAGAGCATAGACAGCGCCCTATACCCACGTTCCTGACTAAGATGCTGTGCCTGCGTGTAGAAGCGGTAGGCGTATGTCTTGCGCATGGTGTGGCTGCCATACAGCAGCGGATTCCACCCCAGCCGTTCTGCCGCCGGAACGATTATGTCGTCGTTGAGCGTTTTGCGGGTCAGGCATCCGCCCTTCTGTGAGCCGAACAGAAAATCCTCGCTTGCCAGATGCATATCATCCGTGTACTGGGCGACCATCGCCGCCACCTCGTCGCTTATCTTCAGTTCCCTGCCCTTGCCTGTTTTCTGCTCGATGACGTACACCGTATCCTTGGGGCTGCTGTCCTTGCCAATGAACTGCCCGGCCTTGAGCTGCACCAAATCCCCGCCGCGCAATCCAACGTTGCACCCAAGCCGGAACAGAACCAAATTTCTGTACGCGAGCCGCCTACGCTTAGTATCCTGCAAAGCGTGTTCCATGGCGGTTATCTCGGCCATTGTTTTGAGCGGAACCTTTGTGTGCTTAGTCAGCGGCGCGTACTGTTGCTTGGTGTTGCGCAACTGCGGTCTTAACGCTTTGCCGCAATGTGAGCAAAAATTCGCCGTGCCTTCGTTTTCCTCTCCACACTTGGTGCAGATGAGTATGTACGGCGTTTCCACCACTCGCGGTTTGAATTGTAGTAAGTTACTTGGCATTCTTTAACACCCCTTGCCGTCTTAATGAGTGGTCTACCTCAGTCCAAAAGTCGAATCCCGAATCCAAAGTAGATTCACATGCTTTATTGACATCCTCGTCTATTTGCTCCATTATGCCGTACAGTTGGTCTTCCTCATCTATCTCTATGCGGCCAGTACCTTCAAGGAAACCAAGATAATTTGCCACGCTTATGAGCGAGTGAGTATCCATATGGTATTTCATGGTCGCATTATCTCCTCAATAAACGCCATCTTTTGAGCAAATGTTGCAACGGCCTGAGTGATTTGCTGCGACATCACATCGAATGCTTTTACGGCGTACTTTAAGTTTTCTGGTGTGTATGGTATTGCCAAACACCCTAATCCGTGTTCCAGATACAGCTTGTTCGTCATATTATTAAGATACAATGTCATTCCGCTTATGGGTTCTCTCTTAATTTCCATTGCCTATGCCCTCCATGCTACCGCTAATGCTCTTGCCTGTTCTCGCTTGTTTGCCGCCAAAAGCGACACCATTATGCTCATCATCTGCTCAGGCGTTAATTCGTACAACTCCTGCTTGTCCTCTACCCTCCTGCGGATATACTCATCGGAACTGAAGTCATATTCCCTCGGCGCGGCGTTGCGCATCATAAAGAAGCTTTCGCGCAGGGTGTTTTCATCATATATACTGCCCGTGGCAGAACTGACGTACAGTTTCATCTTACTTCCTCCAATGTGCCGTTCTTGCTTGTGCAGTTCTGTATGTACTGCTCAAAGGTGTAATTATATTCTTCCGGCTGCTCCCGCTTGAGCTGCTCAAACTCCTGCCGCAGTTCCTTTTCGGTCACAAACCGCATTGCCTCTGTATCAATGAAAATATTCATCTGCCATCTCCTTGAAACCCGCCATAACAAAGTCATCGTATGTCAGCCCGAATCCGTTCTCATCCGTCAGCGTGTCCATGATATCGCTGTCATTCCAGAACCAGTCCCTGCCGACGCTTATGGCGGAATCTATGAGCAGCTTTAAGGCGGATATGTATTCGTTGTCGGTCATTTAGTGCTCCTCCCGCACCAACTTATCAATAGTCAGTTCACCCTTACTGGAACCTATTTCAAGGTCGCGCACTATCATACAGCAATCCGCCATGTCGTAATCCTCACCGCCCATCTCCTCGTCTATATCGCTGTATTCCTCACCTATGCGTTTGAAGCTATACTCAGCCAGATTGTGATAAAAGGCGGTAATAAACTGTATCCCTTCAAATTCATCGTACCACTTTATCCACTCCCAACAAAAAGTAACGTATTCGTTTTGGTCTGCAATGTATGCCATATACATATATGGCCACACCTTCTCGTTTTCTTTCGCCTGCTTTATCAGTTCCAGAGCATCTTCCTTGCGCAATGTCAGCGCCACATCACTGTAATAACCCATTGCTTTCCTCCTCTATTTCTTCAAACATGTCGTATATATATGCTCTGTGGTTATGATATCTCTCGTGCCATTATCATCCCATATTTCCATCCAATCATATGGTTCACCACTGGCATCTCTCAAGTCATCGCTTCGCAGTAAGTCCCGACAAAACAATGCCTCTGCCTGTATATCCTGAAGCGTACCGGATTGCCATTCATCATATCTGTCTTGATCTTTGTTGTATGCCATTAAGTGAAACATCGCTTCTTCCTCCTCAGTTCGATAACAGCGTAAGTATTACGATAACGATAATCCATGCAATCAGCCGTTTGGGATAAAATTCAAAATACATAGTTATACCTCCTCAGATGCCACCAGAGCTCCAAATAGCCTCTCTGCGGCGTTTTTATTATTTTGTAGATAGATTGTTGTGTAAGATACAGAATTGTTCATAATGTGTATTTGGAGTCGATATAAGAGCTGCTTATTTCTGCAACTCCCACACACGCAGCTCTTGCCATGTCATCACCAGCCAGCCGCCGCAAACCCTGACGATGGTTTCATCGCCGCGACAGGCTTCTTCCGCTTCCTTGCGGGTATCGTAGTGTGTCATTCTGTTTCCTCCTTTAACCACAGTTCCTCTGCTCAGTACCGTCCGGCATCACTATCGTGCGGCGCGTTGTGAAAAGCGATTTGCGTGCTTCGTGCAGGGTCTTATACAGTTGTGCTCGGTCGGTGTAATACTGGCCGTAAGTGTATGCCCATGAATCAATACATTGGATGTGAAATTTGCCATCGGCCAATAGGCTGATTTTATAGTGGTATCCGTTTTCCGCGGCGTGATTGCGTATCATTTGTCCTCCTCATCGAGGCTGATAGTTGCCACGGGGAACACGTCCCAATTCATATAGGTGGGGTCCGGTATGCCGGCGTGTATCAGCAGTGACCGCTGTGCCTTTTCCGTTAAGTCTTCAAAGCAGATTGCAAATTCGTGGGTGTTAGCCATCTGTTTTCCTCCTCAAATTAACTCTTATAAGCGTACCTACATGTTCTTTAGGATTCCACGTCAGTCTCCAATACTGAATACCATCAGATTTGCGGTCTACGGTACCATTTTCTATTTTGCGTTCAATTACACCGTTCTCTTGAAACACTATTAGCTTGTCATACTCATCGTTCTCACGCACAGCATTATCATAGTTACACAATGCATAGTAAACATCACTTGCATAGTCCTCGCATAATCGCCCTGCAATCTGCACCATCCGTGACATGATGCTTGATATATTGTCGTTTACGCTTTTAGTTGTGTTCCCTTTGTCCGTACTATAGGGGTGTATTGTATATGCCATCTATCGCTCCTCCTTAACTAATCTTATATTTTGGTATTGACCGCATCCCATCGTATCCCCACAGCACCACGTCCTCCGGGTCAACGCCCTCGGCCTCCGCTATTTCTTTGCGTGTATTGTCATAAACGTAGAAACTATATCCACATACATCCTCGGCGCACTCCGGCACAGTATCTTCATCATGCACTATCCATTCCGCGCCGGTGTTGAAGAACTCCGTTTCGAGGCGGCGAACCGCTTCGTCATTGTACAGGTCGGTCGAATAGATGAAGTAAATCCAATCGCTTTGACAAGAGCCGCGCAGGGTTTTATAGTCATATTCCTTGCCCAGCATCAAGGTTAGGCCCATACAGATTCCCCACTGCGCATTGCGACCATAGTCCGGGTTATACATCTGGCAGGCAAACTTCCATGCCTCGATTTCTTCATCGGTGTAGGAGTCCCTGCCTACAGGCGGCACATAATCCAAAAGCATTTCCTGTTCGGTGCTGTATGGGCGGTCATCACCAACATCGTCCCAATCCATTTCCTCAAGCGCTTTGACTACCTGCTCAAACTCATCAAAAACGTATCTTCCGTATGACCTATTGCCGTACAGCGCGGCTTTGTCTATCTTGAGCTGTTCGTCATCCCACGGGCTTTCCTGCCACTCCCACGGCACTTGGCGTGCGTACACTTTACGGTTTGAACTCATGTATCTATCCTTTCTCTGCCCTTAACCACCTTTATCGGATACTGCGGGCAATTCTCTCGATATTCCTTCTTGCGCTTCTTGATTTCGCTGAGGCTGTCTTCATCAAACTCGTACTCCCAGCCGTAACCATAATTGACGTAGAAGCGCCATACGTCTCGTGTTTTCCTTTTGCACGCCATTGGTTTCCTCCTTCAATACACAAAGTCCGTCTCAACATAATCCCAGCCGGTGCCCCAGTGCGTCACACCCAGCACGCACAGGTCAAGCATTTCGCAGTAGAAGATGATTTCGTCCGTGTGTTCTTTCAGCCGCTCTGCCGTGGCACGGTCAATCAGATAATACTGGTAGATTTCTATGGGCTCGTCTCGCTCCCAATCGTCATCCGTGTCCACCTCGTTGCCGTCGGCATCGTAGTAGCGGCACAGCTTACCGCTCTCAATGTTGTCATACAGGTTCCCATCCACACTTGCAATCTCATTGCAGAGCAGCATCTGACTGTCTGGATAGAATATCTGACTGTACTCACAGCGCACAGTCTTGCCCCTACAAGTCGTGTACGGATCTGCCACCTTTTCAAATTTATATCTATCTTTGAGCCACTCGTTGTGTTCCAGTGTCAAGCCGGTATAGAAATCGTCGTTTTCGTTGCGGTATATCTCATCCACATAGAATGATTTGTTAGCCATATTATATCACCTCACCTGTATATCTTGACAATCTTCCAATCTGTTAGTGCCGCTGTGGTATCGAGCTCCCTTATGGGCAGCCTCTTAATTACGGCCTTATCGAAGTCGCATTCATAAACATAACGATAATTCTTGGTGTCAACTATCCTCTCTTTTTGTATTCGTGTTTCAAATTCCTTGGTCATTGTTACCTTTCCAGCTCTGCCATGCAATCCTCGCACAGCATACCTATTTCCGTGTGTTCCAGCTTATCCTTGCGCTTCATCTCGCCACACCAATAGCAGCGATCGTATTCATCCTCGTAATCCAGCAGTTCCTCAAAGCTGATATCCATGCAATACGGCATTAGCTCGGCCAGCTTTGAATCGTACTTGGCTCCGCCCTCCAACTCTGCCCGCTCGCTGGGATAGAGCATGTCATCCTCCCAGTTGTAGCCATACACATTTCCCTTTTTATCCACGTAAAACTCGCCGTAGTCGCTGTATTTGTTGCCGTCAAGGGTCACTGTGCCGCCAATGTCAAAAATGTCGCACACGCTCTTGGTCGGAGTCCAGTATTTCGATATCTTGTAGGACGTATTACTGAACATCAATCCGGTTTGCTCGTCCGTCACGAAGTCCCCCACGGTGCTGATGTTACCTTCCATGTCGAGGAATGCAAGCCGTGAGCCGCCTATTTCGTTTTCTATCAGCTTGCGGAAATACTTGTCCTGCGGGAAGTGTTTGTTGATGCATTTCATGGTACTGAGCTGGGTCAGTATGTATTCCATCGTGTCGCTTATGCCGCTCCTCGGCTGCACGCTCAGTATGCCGTTGTGCGCCACACCCAGACTGGTTTTGCACATGAGTTTCCGCAGCATACTCAGATTGTCCGTTACAGGGAACGGATGTGTGTTCTCAGGTGATGTGCCGCCGTGTGTGGTTATGCGGAAGTGGAATATCATAGGCGTCTGCACAGTGTCTATTTTGCCCTCTACGCGCTTGTATGCCTTATAGAAGTCTTTATATTCCATGAATCCTTTCTCGATGCACACGCCGCCGTTGGCCGTGTACATGAAGCCTGCGCCGTCCGGATTATGGTTCCACATATTCTCGAACATTTCATCACTGGGTGCTGCTATGCCGGCTTTCTTTACTACTATAATGCACATGATTATGCTGCCTCCTGTTGTCTATGGAATGTTGTTCTCTGGGTCAAATAGTCAATAAGGTCTGGGTAATCCACGTCGCGGAATATATCTTCCCATGTGGTTTTATTTATGTCGTTGATGTTTAGTTTCTTAGCGAATCGGCAAAGGGTATCTACGAATTGAAGTGTTGCGTTGAATGTGCTTGCTTTTAGCGTTCCTCGGAACAGTCTGAACTCTATCGTGTTGTCGTTTCTTAGGTTGACGGCGTAATATCGGCCTTTGTTGCGTAGATCACGCGCTTTGCTGACAAGTGTGGCATCGTCATCATCATCCTCCAGCGCGATTTCGTTCTTGCTTGCCCAATGGTTTAGCTGTTCTTCCGTGCGGCGGCTGAACGGTATCATGTGTGATTCCCAGAACCGATTGACCAGCAGCACAGCCTTGGCGATGTTCAAGTCGATTTCGGTTTGGGTATTGCCGAAGAAATCTCTGTTGACGTGTACATGCAGGCCGCACGTTCCGGCATCGTGTGATGTGAACCCGTACTCACAGCATTTCTTCCGTATCCATTCCCAGTTAAGTTCATCCATGTGGTAGGCAAGTGTGCAGGGATGGGACACAATTTCCACGCCATCCTCGAGGCTGCCGTCATGCTTGCAGTAGATTTCCGACACATTGTCCTGCAATTTCTCGGCCAATTTTTCCGGGTTTTCGCCTTTGTCTACTTCCAACTCCACGCCCATATACAGCGGTGTGCCGTGAGCGAAGTCCTCCCGCTTCCCATAAAAGTCGGGGTCTGGCTTGTACGAATAGTCGTGAATAGTTGCGGATTCCATTTCCTCCGCGCAGGCTTCGCAGTAGGTATAGCCGTCGATTTCGTGAACATTATCAGTATGTACCAAGCATCCGCAGTTGTCGCAGGTATACCAGCTTGCGTCATAGCACCAGTCACACACCCATACATCATTATCATCATTGCGCATATCCCAATCACGGCACCAGCCACCGCAATCCGCGCATTGATGATAGGAGCCATGCTCGCGGCAGTATTCGCACACCATGCCTTGGTGCGGCACTTCCACGCAGTTAGGTTCCCAGTCACCGCAGTCCGTGCACTTGTAATAACCCATTTCTTCGGCGCATTCCTTGCCACAAAAGCAGCGGACATCGGTTGTCACTATCCAGTCGTCTGTCCAGTCTCCGCACTCCTCGCATTGTATATAGCCCTGCGCCTTAGCGCATTCCTCATTGCAAAACGTTTTGCCATCCTGCGCCGTTATCATTGCTTCTTCGTCTTCGATTACCGCACCGCAGTTCGCACAAATATACTTTTCCATATCCACTTTCCCTTTCTGTTGTTACATAGCTGAGATGAGCACGAATATTATATACCATGTGGCGATTAAAAAGACGATTCCTGCCGTTTGCACCGCGTACCACGCCGCACTGTACGGGCGGAGTTTATAGCGTTTCATATTTTATTATCTCCTTATTTTGGGGAATAAAAAAGACGCCATTAAGCGTCCAATATGTTAGTCAAAATTCAATTTAATGCCTTGTTACGGTTAATATATTAGCTGTTTTACATTTCCTCGCAGTTAGGCAAACCCCAATCGATTTCCTCCCCTATGAGTTTGCCGTACTTAGCAACGTATTCCTCTACGGACATATTATATTTTTCCTGCACGAGTTCCTCCAAACTTCGGTATTGCCTTGCCTCGCTCAGTTCCTCCCAATCATCGGGGTTTCCCTGCCGCCGCAGATACGCATGTCCTCCGTCCACGCCAACCGCGCCGCACTTACACATCTTGAAGTCGTGGGTGTATTCACTTTCGATAATGTCCCCGCACTTCTTGCATTTAATCTTATTGGTCATGATTTTCTGCATGGTTTTCCTCCTACGCCACGGCACAGCCCCGCAATGCCGCGAACAGATCATCCAGTTGCCGCCACAGTCTTTCCCAGTCGGCCACGGCAAGCGGGTTACGTGTTCCGCCCGGCACGTCCGCCCAGTCTTGCGCAAACGTTTCGATTTCCTTGCGCGTATCTGCCACGCGCTGCATGATTTCCCATTTAGACATTGTTGTTATTCCTCCTTTGCCGAACCCTGCGCGGCTTGCGTAGCAACCGTACATTTGCAGTCCTGTTATATTAGGGAAATGGCTGAAAAATGCCCAGCATTCGGCACTTTTCAAGAATTTTGTCACCAAATTGGTGACAGATTTTTGGGTAAACAAAAAAGGCCACGCACGCGGCACGGCCTTTAGGTTTTAGGTTTGGGTTAGGTGTTTATGATCCGGCAAATGCTTTCGTACTTGCGTTTAATAGCTTGTAACTCTTTCAATTCCTCTTTGGTGCATATGGGTTCGGGTTTTACTACGTTTACGTTTGCCCCTGCAATTTCAATTTCCCCATGGACAATTTTCTTGCAGAATTGGCTTACGTTTGCACAGCCGAATTGCGTGTAAAGTTCCTCCATGGCCGCGCCTTCTACCGGGGTTAAAGTTGTTGTCTGTTGCCATTTATATTTTCTCACATCTTGCCATTTTTTCTCCATATATAAATATCCCCTTTACGTTTTCGTTGGGGATATTATATAGCAACCCTAAAGGCATAGGCAAGCCCGAAGTTTTTACGCGGCCTTTGCGTTTTCCTTTTTGGCCGCACGCTTCGCTGCTTGCCTTGCCTTGCGTTCTTCCCGTATTTCCTCTACTGTCTTAATCTGCGACTTGTTAAACATATCGCATATTGTGCGCTCAAACTGTTTGCGGAAAGTGTTTTCACTCATCGGCAACCACGCATAACGCGGCTCATCTTTCGTGCCTACATTCCTATACGTGCCGCTTACACTTGCAAAGGCCATTATATCAAAGTTAGCCGCTTTATAGTCGGCACAGAACATATCCAGATAGGATTGAAACGCCATATAAAACGCCGTTTCTGCCTGCTCAATGTTTACGCTGCTTTCGCGTGCTGCCTTTACACGGTGAGCTACGGCGCACTGCACTTTATAGACTACGTTCTTATAATATGCGAATGCCTCAGCGTTAGAAAATGCGTCAATCTTCAATGCGTTTTTGCTTGCGCTTGCGTTGCCTATTGCGCTCCGCAGTTTTGCAAAGTCGGTTGCGGTTAGGTGCATGGTGTTACCGTTGTGCATGGTGTACTCGAAGTTAGTCATAGCTATATACCTCTCTTATATGTATTGTTGTTCTGCCTATGGGCATAGCATAATGGCCGCTATTGTTGCCGCTATGCTGCGCCCGTGAGCGTGTCTATATCTCCGTTATGTACTTCCTTGCGCTGCGTTCACCTCATGACAAGGCTTTCAGCCCAGTATCGCCGGGTAGTCTGTGACTACTTCCGCGGACATGTCAACGCGGCTTTTCCGGCATATCACCATAACCAATAGACTATTGAATACGCTTACACTCTGTGATAGAATAATCTGCGTAAACGCTTGTAAAGGTTCGCGTCTTACGTTGGTATATAGGGAACGTCGCTAAACTGTTCAGCGCACGCCGTTAGGCTGTGCTGCCTATATACATTAGAGAACATTGGCGTTTATGTCGGGCGTGTATGGCTGCAACCATGTGCGCCCTATTTGTATCACCTCACTTTACTGCGTTGGGGTTGTGGGTTCGGGCTGTTTGCCGTTCCTCAACCTTGTGGCTATAGTATAACGCTGGAGTTCCAGTTTGTCCAATATCGCGTAGTTATGGCAAACCAGTTATTCCCGCCATAGCCATAAGCGCACGTTATAACAGCGTGAGGAATGGCCGCTTTTTAAGGAATAACTAATAGAATATAGTTGTTTATTAAGATATGACTAATAGAATTATTGTAAAACGATAATATTTTGTGGATAATGTGTATAAGTGTGTGGATGGGGTGTGAATGGAGTGTGGACGATTATCGTTAAACGATAATTTTAACTAATGGTTATTAGTTTAATCCTGCCTTAATAGCCCTGATCCCCCTAATATCCGCCCATCGTAGAAAATGGCGGATTTTTTTACAGATATATAGGGGGGTATTTCCAACCGTTTTACCCTATATTTCTGGCATTTTTCGGTGTAGTACATCCACCCACACCTCACCCGTCAATCCTCGTCCTATCCGTCTCAAAATTCACATATCCCAATATCCATCCCAGCACCATTCCCACTCTGTAGCAAAAAGTCCCTAATCATCTATAATTTTTACCTATAATCCATGGTTATATCGAATGGTCTTGTCGAGAGCACCGAAGACTTATATAGCCTAGTATAATTGTGTAACGTAAGCAATGGGTCTATTCGTTTTTCCAGATACATTTATTGTGTTATAATCATCCTACCCTGCTTGTCTGTCGGTCAAACCGGATTGACCTGTCTTTAACCTTTTTGACTTCGCTCAAACGCCGCGAGGCTTAACTCGGAAGCAAGCTTCCTATATTGACAGATAACTGGTGCTTATGGTATTATAGCCAACACATAATTCCCAATTAGGTGCAACCGAATAGCGTTATGCCCTCGTGGTTTGCGGAGCAACCATACCTGCAGCTGTCCTGATATATTAGGAGAAGATCCAAAAAGCCCTGAAATTAAGCCTATTTTAAAAATTCTGTCACCAAAGTGGTGACAAAAATATTTTTGTATACCAAATTGATGTACAAAGGAGGATTTAATGAAAGTAAAAGTGTGTGATGCAATTATGGGGAGCGGCAAGACTCAGGCCGCCATTGTCGAGATGGACAGATGCGTTGACAGGCGCTATATGTTTATCACTCCCTACCTGAACGAATGTGAACGTGTGTGCGCGGCATGTGAGAAGCGCGGGTTCCAGCAACCGCAGACAGCTGAGGGCAGTAAGCTGGAGTCGCTGCACAGTCTGCTGAAATCCGGCATCAACATAGCAAGTACGCACGCCCTGTTCTATTATTATTCAAAAGAGACTCGAGAGTTAATCAGGCAAGGGCATTATCACCTCATATTGGACGAGGTTGTAGATACGGTGAAATTGCTTGATATCAATAAGAATGATGTGAAATCACTGTTAGCTTCGGATTTTATTGAGATTGACCCCGAGACTACGCAGGTTACTTGGAAAGACAAACGTTATAATGGCCAATGGCAAGAGCTGCGACAGCAAATAGAGCGAGGCTATGTGACATACAGCCAAGACAAGCTCCTCTTGTGGATGATGCCTATTGATGTATTCGAGGCTTTTGAGTCGGTGACTATTCTAACGTATATGTTCGAGGGGCAGTATCTGTACTGTTATTGTCAACTTAATGATATAGCCATTGACTACATAGGTGTGCAGCATGTCGATGGATTAAATTATGAATTTACTGATAAAAGAGTTGCGACGCGTATAACGTTGCCCACCATTCATTTATATAGCGGATATAAGTTGAATGCAATCGGCGACGACAGACTTGCCTTATCACATAGTTGGTTCAGTAAGTCCGATCCTAAGCTTATAAGGAAGTTAGCAAACAACACCGTCAACTTCTTCAGGCACAAATGTGATGCGCCCGCCAACTGCCGTTTCTGGTCGGCTCCGTCTGCTTTTAAAGATGCCCTGCGGAGGAAAAGCTTCCAAAGTCCGCAATCCTTTGTGCCGCACAATGCTCGCGCCGTCAATGCCTACCGTCACTGTTACGCTCTGGCCTACCTCATAAATATCTTCCCAAATCCCAAGATAGTGTCTTACTTCAAAGGTTATGGAATACACTTTAATAATGATGCACTTGCCATTTCGGCTATGGTTCAGTGGCTATGGCGCAGCAGGTTGCGCTGCGGACAGGAGATATGGCTGTATCTGCCAAGTAGTCGTATGCGTAAGCTGCTATATAAGTGGGTTAAAGATGTGACTGGTAACGTGGAGTGTATTGATGAATGGGAATAAAAAAGCCAGATAAGGCTTTCGAGCCCTATCCGGCTTATCGCAAAGTAACCCCGTCAAATATCAGCGCAGTTCATCTTGGTATTGCTTTGCTTCAATCCTCCCACTTTTTAGTAGCTTTTAGCCATACAAATTATTATACTTTTTAGTTGCATAATTATCCGTCATCGATGCAATATGATCACATATGCGCCTCATTAATAGGCATTTAGTATAAATCGAAGGATTTTTCATGACCTTATCAAACTTTGTTCTAGCATCTCCTATACCTGCTTTTCTTGCCTCATCTATATTTGAATATAGAGATGGACTGTCAATCTCAGTTAGCAGATGCAAAATTGGACCATCAGGTAGCTGTTGTGGGTGAGCATAATAAGCTTCAAATAGCTTTCTAATAATATATTTTCCCTTTTCATTCATACGTTCAACATTTCGAGAATGATGTACAGAGGCCTTTATAACATCTTTAAATGCATCCGTATTTATTTCACCCGAGACATTAATTACATTATCCTTTTCTATGCTAAAGCCTATATCCCCATAATGTTTAAAAATCTTTTCTGATTCTCTGATCCGTTTTTCATTAGCTTCATCGTGTAGAACTTTAAGATTTGCTGAAGATGTTTCAATAAGATTGTTAACTAGTACATTAACAACAATATGTGAAAGCTCCGCTATGCATTTTCTGTCTATTAGTGTTGTATCCTCAATTGCACGCAATTTATTCCTATCTGTACTATCTAATCTCTTATCTAAAGACTCCTTGACTGTTTCACATATTTTTTTCAACGGCAAAACCCCTTCACGCATTGCATCCTCAAGATCATGGTGCCACTGGGCGATGTCATCGGCCCAGCGTACGATGTATGCTTCAAAAGACCATGCATACTCATTACTACCAGTCATTTTCATTTGCTGACTGAATCTCTCTTGATAATTAGGATAGTTACCATGCTTATCATATTTAGTATTAGAATGAGTCATCATCCCATAGAGAGCAAAATTTGTTAAATTCAGCCCAATGTTCTTGTCATCCTTACTACGATAGCTATCTTCAAGTAATGCGGCAACTCTAACACTTTGCAAATTGTGTTTAAATCCGTATGCATAGTCTATGAAGCCAAGATTATGCTTTTTCGTTTGTTCAAATTCATGTTTTATATCTTCTGCACTTTTCTGATAAAATGGCGATTGTTTTATATAAGATGAATTAGGTACCATAATCTCATGAAGTATTTGTTCACCTGCATGGCCAAATGGAGTATGCCCAAAATCATGTCCAAGAGCTATTGCTTCAGCAAGATCACAATTAAAGCCTAATGCCGCCGCAACTGTACGCGCAATTTGTGCAACTTCAAGCGTATGTGTGAGCCTATTCTTTCTATGATCATCACTGCCAACTGTATATATCTGTGTTTTGCCGGAAAGTCTACGAAACGCCGTTGCATACATAATTCTATCCCTATCTCGCATAAATTCAGTTCTATACTGCGGGAGAATACTTTCATCGTTATAGTGTCTTTTTACCAATTTCCGGGGAACGTTAAATATAAAATTACTTTTCCTCACAATATTTCCTCCTTATTGTTTTACATCTTTTAATGGTAATTTATCAATAAAAATCACTCAATTATATCATACATCTTCATCAGCTCGATACGCTCCTTCGCGAGTTTAATTGACCCAGCAGCGCTGTTATCCATGCTTATCTGCTTCTCCCCAGCATAGTGTACAATGCGCTGTATCCATGCGACCGGCAGTAAATACGGATGCTTCTTTAAGTATGGGTACCTTCGCTCAAGGTATTCTTTTTTAGGGAAGATTGAACTCAGCACGCTGCTTTTCTCACCCGCACGGCTTGCCTTAACGGCGTTCAGCGTAACAGTAGAAGAATGCAGGCGTGTATAGTCATTTGAGCCATAGACTCCGCCGCAGAGTGTATCATGCAACAGAGGTTCCACATCGATGGAAGCTTCCCACGGCGCGGGCAAATCAAATTTGATACCGAGATAGCCGCGTGCAATTTTGAATGCTGCTGTCGCAAATGTTGCCGCGTGGACGCTGGCACACTGGTCGTACAGCCTCTGCCAGTCTATTTGCTCGTGATATGCTTGCGCCCATAGGCCGATATCACAGAACTGCCGCAAGCCAATGCCGCAACTTACAAAATGCTTATAGGCGTGCAATATCAAATAAAGCAAATGCTCGTATGGCGGCATGGCCAAGAATCCAGCCATCTCTATAGGCTGAATGTCCGCAAAAAAATGATTTAGTTCATCATGAGCATCTTCAGATGAGTCGAACAAGTGACGATGCAGCTCAATATAAAGCGGACTACCTTCCTTCAGGTAAGAAACCTCATCCGCCGTGGGCAACTCGTCTGCCGGGGTATCGGTGGTCAGCTCTTCCGCAAGCAATTGTTCATGGCAATCTAAGAACTCGCTATCCTGCACATATATATCATCATCCGCGCTGATGCGGTGATCTTTCAGCGGATACAAGCGACTGCATAGCGCGCCCTTCACCAAGACCGGATGTAATCCTGCCACGCGAAGTCTTTTGTATAAATCTGCAAATTCAGCCGACCGGACGACTTGGTTCAATACCTGACTTATGACCTGCTTCTTAACAGCGGCAAACAGGGCGGCATTCTCCCTGGCAGCATCAGTCTGTCTAACCGCTTCGAATATTATAGGCAGCAGCTTCTGCTGGTTGGACAGCGTGAATATGGCAGTCCAATCCACGGCATCAGTCGATATCTCTGTGCCTGATATGGCTGCTTTGGCTATGTTTAGGAATTGTGTTTCAGTTTTTGTTAGAGTCATGCTTTATAGTCTTTTCATTGTACTTTTCAATGCCGTGAGCAATAAGCAGCGAAGTTGACCCGATAAACGCGCCAATCGTGTTGCAGATCACATCATCGGTTTCAGCTACGCCCAATGCGAAGCGATACTGTGTATATTCAATGCCCGCGCTGAGCAATAAGCCTGTTATCACCGTAAGGCCTATCCTCTGCCATCTCCCCCAGCTTTGTGGTAACGCGTTGGATAGCGTCAAGCCAAATGGAAAGAAAAGAAAGATGTTCATCAGGAGCTCGCGGTAAGCTTCGCTTTGCGTTCTCGCAGCTGCCAGCGATGCAAATGGTTTCAAAATAAGAGTACGCTCTCCGGTCGAACGACCCATTATGGTTATGCAAAATATCGCCATCACCATACCGCAAGCCAGTAGAGCATTAGCAATGTTCCATCTTTTACCATAAAGCTTCGTTCGTGCATATCCCCATATAGCAATGGCTATTGCCATTATAATGATTACTCTGCTAAGAGGTTGTGTGTATATGAAGTGAAGCATTATTAATCAGCCTGCGGCTTGTGCATAAGTTTACACCATGCTTTATGCAGATAAGGCATCAACAACGCCTTTGCATAGCGATATGTCTCTATGTCGCATAAACTTGCCACTACAAAGAATGTAGGTATTACAACAACACAGCTTATAGCCGCCCACAGAATTATTCGTGGATATGTGTCAAGGACCACATGCGCAAATGCAACCTTAGATATAAGCGTAAACGCTATAAACATTCCAAGGTTCACCAGCCAGCGTCTGTATGTTTTCCATGGGCTGCGGTTGAGAATTTTCTTGTTGGCGTAGATGATCATCGCGTTAGCTCTGAATAGCAAAGCTGCTATCGTGCCGGCAATCACTCCATATAGCCCAAACACTATGCCCCCTATGATTGATACAACTATATTAATCATCATTTCAATTATCGCATGGCTTTGTGTTTCGCTAAAATGCCCTGCTACATGTATTGTTTTGGCTGACGAGAGTCTGCTGTTTTCCAATAACGCTATAGCAGCGAACATAATTGGAAGAGTTCTATCAATATAACTTATATCGTTTACGCCTTGCGTATATAGTTTTAGAAATGGCGTGATAAATGATTTAGCTACAAGCACAAGGCAAAATGATATCGTTATATAAATCAGCTCAAAGGCATCTTGTTTTTTTTCATATATGCCCTTATCTACATATAATTGCTGTCCAAGAGCAAATGTTACACTATTCCCTATATTCGATAATAGTGTTCCAATCATTCCAAATAGCATAGCATACATTGAATAAACGCTAACTGTACTTAATCCACAAAATATAGATAAGAGCACAGTATCTGTGTTGTTGAAAACCAGACCTGACATTTGATGCTTAAGAACAGCTTTACTCTGTGATATTTTATCATAGGCGGGCTTTACATTTAGATTTAGCCATTTATAGTTTTTCTTAATATATAATGATATATATATCATCTGTGCAAGACTGATTAATAAATATAGCAATTGCACCGCGACAACGCCAAATCCGAGCAACAGTAAAACTATTTTACCTATGCTCGTAAAAATCCCGGTAATCGTTGTCAGATTAGTGACTATATAGTTTTTCCCTTCTGCCTGAAGGAGTATTTTGTATTTGCCCTGTAACGAATAATTTATTACTCCAGGTAGTCCGCTGATTATAATTACTGCTATTATGATTAACTTATCAATCGTGGACTCTACAACAAGAGGAAAAACAAACGCCAGTACAACTACAGCAATAAAATATAATATGCCTGTACGCCTATAATATGCCTGAGTTGCTGACATTATAGCATTTATATCGTTTTGATTTCCTTTGGCAATGGGACCATATAATGCCTGTATAGACGCTAATCCAACTCCTGCCTCTAATAGACTTGCATAACCAAGTGCCTGAGTTATCGAGCTAAGAAGGCCGTTAACTTCCGAGCCCAAACTTACAAGAACCAGTCTCGGAATGACAATGCCAAGTACAATGGTAATAAGTTGGCCAAGAACACTAGTTAATAAATTATAGAATCCTTTTCTTATATTTGAGGTATTCATTAACTTTAAACCACTTTTCTTATGCCTGGAATTTTTGATAGCCCATATGATATAGCAATAGATACTCCATATAATCCAATCGAAGATATAATTGGCGTTATTATATCTCCGCAGCAGTTTGGTTCTATGGCAATTATCTTATACAAGAACGTTACCAGAAGCACATGCACAAGATAAACGCCGAACGACGTTTTGCTTAGCGCTGTAGTTATCTTTGCGCTATTCTCATTTAGTTTTATATTCTGCGCAGCCGTAAATAGGCCAGATGAGATCATACACGAGAACACCCCAAGCGGTATTTCCAAAGAAGCTGTATTGCGCCCTACTTTCATAGCAAGAACAAGCTTTCCGCCAACAATTGCAATCACCGACATAATCGATAACATATAGCTGCCAAACTTCATTTTGCCAGTCAGCGGATATGCATCTAAATAGTATCCAAGCAGAAAATATCCGGCATATCCAGATACTATATAAGCCTGATAAGGCAGTAAGGAAACTATTCCAAATATATCCTCTGCAATCATGTTCATGTGCCCTACGCCGATTGAAACCACAAACCATACGGCTAAGGCATACTCAATTTGCCTTTTTGTGGCATTACAGGTTATTAGCCGAAATATAGGAACAGCTATATAAAGCATTAATATGTCATAAAGAAACCATAAATGGTAACCTGTATTGCCAGTTATAATGCCATATAGCGCTATTAAAATGCTTTTAACGCTAAGAGTGCCGTATAAGTATTGGTCTAGTATGGAGTAGATACCTCCCCATATAATTATGCATATAACAATATGCGGAATTATCTTTGTAAAGAGCTTTTTAGTAGTTACTTCTCTCTTCGGATCTAAGAACAATGCTCCGCTTATCATAAAAAAGACGGGTACAGCCCAACGCATTATGCTGTTTAAAAGAGCATTTGCCATGTATGTTTGTGAACTAACTTCGGTGGTATTCATCGCAGCACTTGTAACATGAATAACCACTACAGCAAACGATGAAATCACTCTAAGCAAATCAAAATAGTTTTTTCTTTGATTTAATGTACTCATCATTTCCTCACCAACCTATAAAACTTCTCTATTTCTTCTATATTCCCTTTTTTCTCCCGCATCTGATAATTCTTTATGTGCGCATACAGGTCTGCATCATTCATCAGCCGTTCTATGCCGCCAGCTACGGCTGGCGCATTCATGTCCACCACAAGACCATTCTCTCCGTTTATCATTTGATCATATACAACATCGAATGCCGTTGTCACGCAAGGAACATTCAGTATGCGCGCTTCCGCAAGCGTTAAGCAGTATCCTTCAAACCTAGATGTTTGAACATATATATCTGCCGCCTTCATATAAGGATACGGATTTGCTTTCGCACCAAGTAATGTGAAGCACTTGCCAATGCCGTAGCGTGCAATATCGGCTTCGATACTTTCCCTATCGCCATCGCCCACAATATACCAATGAAACTCTACCCCTCGCTCTTTCAATATCTTTGCCGCCTCTGCAGCAATATCGTAACCTTTTTGCGGTACAAGACGTCCTACAGTGACAAGTGTTGTTCCATATTTCGTCAGTTCAACCTTCTCCTGCGCCATTTTCTCAATAAGTGTCGCATTTTGTATATCAAAAATAGTCGAACACCTATCTGCATATTCAGGAAATACCTGAATAAACATTTCCTTCAGCTTATCCGAGACGCATACTATTTCGCTGTATTCAGCGTATATTTCTTTATCAAAGTTTCTGTTATGACCAACGTTTTTATAATCTGCATTCACCCATGCATATTTTTTCGCAGCAGCCACCTTTTCTGCCACAAAATGGGTCGGATTTCCCTGCCCCCACGCTATGGCAGCATCATATTGTTCCGGCAGTTTGTCAAACGCTTTGCCGGAGTGTTTCCAATATGCCTGCGCATCATGAAGTGGATAGCCATCCTTTGCATTTTTACGCAGGAACAAACTTGTGCGTATTCTGGCGCATATACGTTTGAAATCACACGAGAATATTTGCTCTATCGTGCTTTTTGAGCAGAATTTAGTATAATCAAGATCTTCGCGTATTTTTACTTCTGCCGGAATCAAGTTTTCAAACATGCCGCCACGTCTAAACATTTGCAGCGTTACATCATACCTGTCATAATCTAATAATGATAGCAATGACAGCAAGCTTTTCTCTGCCCCGCCGCACCCCATTGAATTTATAACAAACAGTATCTTTTTCTTCATCTTCCCCCGCCATTCAAAACTTTATCAATATACGCCTTTGAATGCATGATTTCATCAGACAGCAGGCGTTCAACTTCGTTCCAATCGGCATTACAAGGGATATCTTTTTCATTATTTATCATATGGTCGGACAGCCCCAGCATAGCCGTAAAATCGCGCATACGTGTATTTATCTTCTCTGTGCGCTCTACAACAGCAAATTCTTTTTCGAATATTACAGAGAATGCCGTCGCGTGGAACGAGTTTGATAGGACGTATGATGCCCCTTGTATCAAGCCTAAAAACTCCTCTGGGCCGCATAATGTGAAGCAACGCTCCGCATATGGCAAATCAAATACCGAATATATCTTCAAGCCATGCTCTGAAGCCACCTTTTCCGCAATTGCTTTAACGGCGTAGCTATTATCAAAATCATATACCAGAAGGTATGGCTTATCTATATGTGCAGGAGATTTTGCTATGGAACGCCAATGCGCGCTATCTAACAGAAAGACGGGATCGAGCACGGTTTCAGCATTATGTATCCCCATAGAATCAAGTACTGCAAGTCCTGTCTTTTCGCGCGCGGCAATATAGTCAAGTTTAGCCAAATACTTGGCTGTAACATCACGCAGCTCTTGAGGAAACTCATCTACTGCAAAACTGGCCGCGTATGAGGCTCGAATACCTTGCTGTACAAAGTCCAGATAGAAGGCCGGATCTTTCCCGTTTGGGAACAAAGGATTCCATATTTGGTCGCTGCCGGCTAAGAAAACATCCGCCTCGGGAGGATTCGCCTTTAGTTCTTCATTGGAGGCATATCGTCTGGTCAGTTCAAGGTGCTTGGACGTAAAGCCGTCAAAAGCCCTTTTCCTCGGCAGCATACGCAGCCGTCCCGGAAGCTTAGCCAAGAGATACGCCTCACGGACAAACGGCTTATCGTACTTGGGATTGCCAATGATATCCAGCCGGAAGTGCTTTGACAGGTAATCCGGCTTATAGTCGATGATTTTCACATCGTGCCCCAGCGACTTCAAATAGGTTTGCAGGGCGTAAGCCTGCAAGGATGCCCCGGCATTATAAACGTCATGACAGGTGATAGTACAAATTTTCATAATTTGACCTTTTTCGTAATCCTCCGCCATAATCGACCAAATTTTGTTTTAATCTGCTTATACTTCGGCAGCCAACTCATGGAATACCAGTGGATAGAGTAGGTATTCTCCGTTTTTGTCAGCTTGCCCGTCACGCTGTCCAGCGGGTTGAAGTAATCCGCCGGATAGACGTGAATCCCGGCAACCATCTGTTCCCGCCCGTTGCGCACAAGGCCAAAGCGCTCCATCACATCCGTATTGAGATGCGGGCAGCCTACAGCGTTCAGGCTTCCGTCTGCGTTGGTGAAGTGCAGCTTTTTATATTCCTCGATCATTGCCTGTACGACAGGCTGATGTGGAACGGCCGCCATCACCTGTCCACTGTTGACAAATTGCTCGTTCTCAAAGCCGAGGAAGCCCTCGTCAATCAGCAGCGGTGAAATATCCCGCAGCACCTCAACGTCGGTATCGAAATACACACCGCCGTACTGCTCCAGCACGACAAGGCGCATGACATCGGACACGAAGGCGTACTTCTTCGCGGCATACGCCTCCGCCATGAAGGGCATGGCGAGATAATCGCAGTTGTCCTCGTTCCACTCGCAGATCTCAAAATCCGGACAGAACTTCTTCCAGCTGGCGATGCACTTTTTGGCAAGCTCCGGCTTTTCGCCGCGGCCAAACCAGCAGTAGTGGATGATTTTGGGGATCACGGGTCAGTCCTCCATCAATGTGTAAATTTTCTCTACTTCTGCGCTGTTCGTATAATCTCTTTTTGCGCAGTTCTCCGACAGCTGCTGCATCCGAGCGGGGTCGCGCAGCAGCGCGGCAATTCCAGCGGCACAGCCCGCGTTGTCCATGGGGACGATCACGCCATCCACGCCGTCCTCCAGTTGACTGCCGGAGGTCGCATAGCTGGTGATAACGACTGGCTTCCCCAACATCTGCGCCTCCCGCACGGTGACGGCCTTGCCCTCGTAGCGGGAGGGCTGCACATACAGGTCGCAGGCGCGCATATAGGGGTAAGGGTTGTCCTTTTTGCCGAGGATAATGACGCGCTCCTGCATCCCGGCATCGTCAATCTTCTGGCGGATCAGCGGCTCATCGCCGCCATAGCCGATGAGATACCACGTTACGTCAAGGCCGTCCGCTATCAAGCGGCGGCAGATATCCGGCACGTTGTCGAAGTTCTTCTGTTCTGAAAAGCGACCAATAGACAATAATTTAAACGGTTTTTCTTTTTGCATTTCGCCCTGCGGATTATTGGATTGGCGTTCGATCAGATTTTGGGGAAGAATATTCTCCACTGTTTCTGTCAAATGCGAGAGTTCAGGAAACTCTGTATCGAATGCAGCAGTCACTTGCTCCGACACGCCGCAGATGGCATCATAGCCCTCCCACATGACAAGCTCTGCCGTGCGGTCGAAAGACAGCGCCGTGTAGTCGGTATGTATCCAGGCGGCGTACTTCTTTGCCTTCACCCGTTCTCGTGCAAAGTAGTGCGGCGTCAGAAAGCTGATGGCAAGGTTATAGATCTTGTCCGAAATCTGCGGCATAGACCGCAGCGTATACTTGTGGCTGTAGGTCAGCGCGGTGACGGATGGCTTCTCGCCGGGATGCTTTCGGTCAAAGCGTCTCGCGGCAAGCTTGCCCCTCAGCCGCCCGCGCAGCACGCCCAGTTGTCCGCTCTTGACGAGCGATGTCATAGGCACGGCCAGAGAGGCGTATTGCGGAATTTCCGGCAGAAGTCTCGCCTTGGGATTCAGATAGGGCATGAGCTCGCCGCAGTGCCGCATCAGGAAAAGGTCAACGTCATAGCGGTCATAGTCGATAGAGTCCAACAAGCCCAACAGGCTACGTTCCACGCCGCCAAGTTCCATTGCCTGTGAGAAGATGAGAATGGATGGTTTCATGTATATTCAACCTTGTCTTTGCCGTTTTCTCTCAGCACGCTCCCAATCCAGCATGGTCGGGTCGGTCACAATGCGAAAAAGTCGATAGAAGATAGGACAATAATACAGAATCATATACTTTGCTCGTTCCTTCTTGGGCAGCACATTCCGCCACGAGTCAGCGCAAAATGCATATAATTCTTTACAACACATGTGGATTTCAGTCTTATCCGGCTCATACCTCTTTAAGTAGCGGTAGGTAAGCATGGTTCGTATAATCTCATATAAAGCGAGCTTTTTCCCCTCTTGGCCAGAGAACACGCGAAAATGCTTTTTAAGGAATAACGAAACCTTTATTTTTTCTGCATGAGACGTTGTATGCACAACAGAGTCTTCTCGCTGAAAGTAATAATATAGCCGCTCCGGAATAATCACGACACGCCTTTGATCATTTCTGCATAAAAACAGCAAATTGAACGCAGTGTCTTCACCCATCACGATATCAGATGCGCCAGTCTGCTTGTAAACTAATTCCATTGCATATATTCTCCCCCAAATGTGGGTACGCGCATGAGCATTATTCAGCAATGCGGCTGTATCAGCCAGTGTAGAGACCACCTCTTTACTGATCTCAATGTCCTGCACAATATCTGTACACTTTTCATAGCCACAAATAACAGCGTCCGCAAATGTTTGTTTCTGCACAGACATAAGTACCTCAAAGAACTGATGATGGATCCAATCATCTCCGTCAATGAACGAGATGAAATCGCCAGTCGCAGCATCGATCGCTGAATTACGCGCAGAAACAATGCCCCCGTTCTTTTTGTCGATCACTATTACTCTGGGGTCTTTTTCCTCATATGTATGCAGCAGCGCTGACGTTCTATCTGAACTGCCGTCATTAACACAGATGACTTCAAGATTTTGATAAGTGTTGCCGAGTACAGAGTCAAGGCAGCGGCTCACATATGATTCGATATTGTAAAACGGAATACAAACTGATATCTTTTTCTCCTGGTTCATGGCTTGATTCTCTCCATAGATTTCTTATGGAAAAACATGTATATTTTTTCCGGCATAACGCCTTTAACAACATGTTTGGCAAGGTCAACACCAATATAGCCATACATATACCACGGAAACCGAAATAGTCTAAAACCATCGCACATTACATGCACAGCATTCATACGGGTTCTAAAACTTCTGCGATTCGCCGCAGCACGGTCATCGCGCATCTTGTAAAGTGGTTCATTCAGGTTGTATCCAGAATAGCCTCTGGCATAGAGCTTGTACCAAAGATTTACATCCTCAAAGCGAAGCATCCTCTTATCCTCGGTATACCCCCCCACCGCCAGATACGCCTCCTTACGGATCATACAGGGAGCGTGGCAATGAACCGGGCTATGCTTGATGAAATCAAGCTTCGTCGGCTTTTCAATGGCATAGCTTCGTCCCCAATCACCGTTTTCGTCGAAAAAAAACATTGGAGTGCTGACAATTGCATATTCGGGATGCGCATCCAGAAATCTTGCTTCCTTTTCAAGTCGGGTCGGAAGTGAGATATCGTCTCCGTCCATTCGTGCCACATATTCACCATTAGCAATCTGTAGACAGCGATTTAGAGTGTGATTTAGGCCCATATTCCGTTCGTTTTGAAGAAGGACAATTTTATTGGGAAACTTTTCTTGATACGATTCAGCTACGGTATATGTACTATCCTTTGAGCCGTCGTCACATAAAACGAGCTGCCAATCTGAAAAGGTCTGCGCAAGAATAGAGTCGATAGCCTCCGGCAGCGTTGCCGCACAGTTATAGATGCCCATAATGATTGAAACCTTTGCCATAACACTACTCCTTCATAATGCTGGCCAAGATGGCCTTTGTGTGAAAAACTCCTACCTCTTTAGTTTATCCATGCATTTCAAAAGCAGAAATACCCCTAGTGCGAAGTTCAGCTTGCAGCATGCAAAAAACACCCACCAATGCAATGGAAAATACTTCATCGGTAATTCTCTTATAGCTACTCGATATTCATTACCTGAAATAATTCTTTTTATCTCCTGTATTGCTTGGTAGTTAGGCAAAGATATCGCATTCAATCCAAGCCCGATTATGCTCAAACTGATCCTGTTATTAAGCGCCTCAACATAGTCATTGCCAAGTTCATTGCAAGCTATATATTTGCGCATGTCTAAAAAAAGGGTTCGCCATTGTTCAGAAAGTTTGGGACGATACTTTGATGTCATTCCAGTATTCTTGCGATAGTGGTTTAGGTATTTATCAATATACACCACTTTTTGCACATGTAAGAAGTATTCAATATTAAAAAGACCATCCTCATATGTGCCTATTCGGTTTAAGTCTGAAAAAGCTATCCGTTTTTCGCATATTATACTGTTTCTATATAATTTACCCCACACCGTTGATAGCGCGTCTGCATTTTCAGGCCTGCTCAGTTCATTACCAATCAAGCCAAACATATGCCTATGCAAATCTCGGCATTCCTCCCCGCAAAAAACAGATTGGCATAAACTTATTTTCTTAGGCAAGCTTCTGCCATCAAACTCACGCACATATGACCACATGACTACATCTGCATTATTCTTTTCGGCGCCGCTAATGCTTATCTCACATGTATCAGGTTCTATCCAATCATCACCATCAACAAACATAATATATTGACCTGATGCTATAGCTAACGCTGTATTTCTTGCTGATGAAACTCCATTATTCACAATATGCATTGCAATTATGCGGTTATCTACTTTAGCGTATTCATCAAGTATCGTGCCACTTACATCGACTGAGCCATCATCAACGCATATTATTTCTATGTTCTTGTATGTCTGGTTAACTAAGCTATCCAAGCATTGCCGCAAATATGGCTCAACGTTATATATAGGAACTATTATACTTACCTTAGGCGTTTCCTCCATCTCTATCTCCCCATCTGCGCAAAGTATTCCGCTACACTTATCCTCGCAAAATCTTGATCAAACGGTATTGCGATCATGTTTGCGTAATAGAAATAGCCAAGATAGCCTATTATCATAAGTGCTGTCAAAATCTGCCTATTCTTGCCGCCTATTTTCTTCAGCATCCAAGGAAGCGATATTGATTGGAATATAAGAAAATAGTTCGCAAGACGCGCAAAGTAATTAGCCGTGCCGAAAAGGCCGACGAACATTATTGCGCCGTTTATCATGGCAAGATTTACCATCAGGTTCTCTTCGTTTGTACTGTCCGCAAATAGCTGTTTGCGATACATAAAGGCAAGCACTGTAGGCACGTTGCAAACCAATACGCGGAAAATATTGACACCGTCTCCCGTGAAAGAGGAAACGGTATATTCCTCGCCCAGCAGCGTCGTAATGCTTACCACCGTGCCGATCAGCGGACGCAGCAGAAACCCGGCTGAAAGGAAAATACCCATCATCCAGTAGGTTTTTTTCGTCCATGGTTTAAATTCCATGAGCGGCACCAGCAGATACATCAGAGAATATGGATGAATTAGTGTTGCAATCAAGACCCCTGCCGCAAATATAAGCCACTTCTTTCTGAGTGCAAACATTGTCGCAATGACCGCAATACCAACCGCCGCAGCCTGCTTGATGCCGGCAAAGGCAAAGGTATAGCAGCCGGTGGTAAAGAGCAGAAAAATCGTCAGGGGGTAATCCGCTGAGTATTTATGTACGAAAGCTATATAACAGCCGACCGTGAGAAACGCCCAGAACATCAGATAATTCTGTGTGGATACACCGCGCATATGCAGTTGATAATTTATCCAGTTAAACAGGGGATTTGCACCGATGCTCTTATCAGATGCTTCCCACGAGCTTTCCGTGATCATCTCATAGCCATGCCGGTATGCGCCTGTATCATTACAGCGCGTCCGCAGGCCGGCAAAGCCTGCCAGCAGAACGATGATCAATAGGGTGCAGAAGATCATGCGATGTCGTTGACCGGGCTTCAGCGGCTTTACGGTTACATGATCCGCGCACCATGCCAGGGCGATCGTTACGAGCATGAGGGTGACTAAATCGCGCATGTCAAATCTCCAAGTGTTTGATGGTTTCCGCCACAACGGCGGCTTTGCTGAACCTTTGCTCCATCTGCTCTCGTCCTCTGCGGCCCATCTCTGCTCGCCAGCTCTCCGGAAGCTCAACAAAGCGCTGCATCGCGTCATACAGCGCATCAGCATCCTTCGCAGGGCAAATATACCCGCTGACGCCGTCCTCTACCGCCTCGCGGCAGCCGGGGATATCGCTGGTTATAAGCGGTCTACCCGTTGCAGCGGCCTCAAGCAGTACATTTGACATTCCCTCATGATAAGACGGAAGGACCACACAGCTTGCAGCGCCATAGAGCGACTTCATATCTGCTTGATAACCAAGGTACTCAATTATTCCATCGTTCACCAGTTCATCTATCTTCTGCTTGTATGCCTCTTCAAACATTCCGGCCATGCAGAATTCAACCCGTTTACCATAATTCTTCTTCATGCGCTCCGCCGCCACAAAGAACTCATCTACACCTTTTTCCTTCATAATGCGTCCAACAAACAAAAAGCGCACCGTGCCATCATTTGGATATTCCTGATACGGATAATCGTTCAGGTTCACACCTGCGCCGTTTAGCACAACGTCTCTGCCTTGAGGCACAACGCCAGCGTTAACAAGCGCATCCCTATTAGCAGCGTTTTCAAAGAATACGACCCTCGCGCCTTTTAGCGACAGCTTATACAGCATCAATATGAACTTTCTAAGCAATCCACCGTTTTCTATCGCGCTGCCAAGGCCCGTGATGTTAGCTGCGTATGGTATTCCGGCCATGCGGCATGCAATCCCGCCATATACATTTGGCTTTATGGTGTAAGTGATAACCAGATTCGGCTTTACTTCGCGCAGCATCCGCCTATATTTGCAAAACAAGCTAAAGTCGTGTATGGGATTCATACCTCGGCGGTCAAGTGGCAGCTCAATTGCCTTATCTACAATTGAGCACAGTTCTTGCCATTTGTCATTTTTAGGTACAACAGCAATAACTTCTCCGTGGTTGCGCAGCGCTCGTACCAAGTCTTTGCGAAAATCGTAAAGGCCGCCGCTGTGATTGGCCAGTATTGCAATTCGCTTTTTCATCGTCCCTCATCCAACGCAAGTGTTTTTAGCTCGTTGTACTTCATCATAACAACATCGCTTCTATATTCCCCCACGGAGGGAACATTTTGCTGCCCGCTCAGGTTATTCACTATCATCTGCGGCGTTTTTACGCCGCATTCATAGGCGTGCGGATAACCGCCTCCAAAACGCGGATTGACCTCGGAAATATAATACGCATCCCCGATTTTGAAGATATCCATATCGATCTACGCACGATAACCGCTTTCTTCAACAAAGCGTGAAATCAGCGCAAACAGCGTTTCATCCTTAAAAGAGATTGCCTTATCCGTCTCTCCGGCTCGCATTACCAATTTATTCTTTGTAAAGGCGGCAACAACACAGCCGGAAAGCATATCAATGTAAACATCCGCGCCAATCTCTTGCCCGTTCAGGAACTCCTGAACAATCATGTTTGGCTGGTGCTTAAAGAGGAACTCCGCTGTTTCCGCATCCTCTGCTTTGGAGATATGCAGACTTGCGCTACCAAAGCGAGGCTTTACAAAAACCGGAAATGTAACCTCGCCATTAGCCAATGCCTGTTCAAACGCCGAGAATTGCACATAGGTTTTTGCACAGTAGTAGCCATGCTCTGTCAGCCAGTTATACATTGCCCATTTGTCCAGTGCCATCTCACACAGTTCATAGGATGAGCCAATAATCGTCGTACCAACGGCTTCAAAATCCTTCTTGTACTGCGCCAGAAGTGACAGCTCTGGGTCAATCAGTGACAAAGCGCCGTCGATGCATTCATTTTTGCAAATTGTTATAATCTCATCAATATACCCGGGTTCGGTCATTCGTGGAACAATATAATACGAGTCAGCATCATAAAGCGCAGGCGCGTACTGGCTGCAATCCGTTGCAATCACTTTCCCCTGAGCGCCGACAGCATCCTTGAAATACCGAACGACCTTATTTCTCGTTCCACAGCTCAAAATCAAAATACGCATAGTAATCACTCCACTTTTTCACCAGTGCGGCTCCTGATCCTCGCAAGGTTTCCTTCGCCGCTTCGGGTATCGACTTGCACACCTGACTTATTCAGCACTTTACCAACGGTGCTAAACATGATTTTGATATCCTCGCAGAAACTTATGTGCTGCACATACTCCAAATCATACTTAAACTTCTGCTCCCAGCTCAAGTCATTTCTTCCATTTACCTGAGCCAATCCGGTAAGCCCAGGGCGCACGTCATGACGATGCCGTTCCTCATCGGTGTAATATGGCAGGTACTTCACCAGCAACGGTCTTGGCCCCACGATGCTCATCTTTCCGCGGAAGATATCCCACAGCTCCGGCAGCTCGTCGATGCTCAGAGAGCGCAGCTTCTTCCCAAAGCCCGTCAGCCGATCCTTATCCGGCAGCAGATTGCCGTTTTCGTCCCGCGCATCGGTCATGCTGCGGAACTTATGCAGTTTGAACACCTTCTCATCCTTGCCCGGGCGCTCCTGCGTGAATATGACCGGACTGCCAAGCTTTATGCGCACCAATACAGCCGTTATGAGCAGCACCGGCGACAGTATTACCAATGCCGCACCGCTCAGCACTATATCCAGCAGTCGCTTTATGTATTTTTCATAGAATCCGGCCCTGTGCTGCATCAGAACATCTCCCGTATGGCAGCGCACACGCGGTCAACATCGTCCATGCTCATCTTCGTGTCGCTCGGCAAGCATACGCCGCACGCAAACAAATCATCGCACACCGCTTCTTCATTAACCTTTACAAACGGCGCGGATGCAAACACGGGCTGCAGGTTCATCGGCTTCCAGAGATGCCTACCTTCCATGTCGTGCTCCGCAAGGTGCTTCAGCATATCTGTCGGTGTAATTCCACAGTCCCTGTTTATAAGCAAAGTCGAAAGCCAACGGTTCGGCTTTGCGCAGTCAAGCTGAGGCTGCATTGTCACAGGCAAACCTTTCAGCCCTTCACAGTACCTCTCATATATGGCGCGTTTCTGCTCCACGCGCAGCGGTAGCACCTTCATCTGTCCGCGGCCAATGCCTGCGGAAATGTTGCTCATGCGGTAGTTGTAGCCTATTTCCTCATGCTGATACCACGGCGCATTCTCGCGCGCCTGCGTGGCGAGCTTCAGCGCATGCTTAACCTCGTCCTCGCGTTCGCACAGCAGCATGCCGCCGCCTGATGTGGTTATTATCTTGTTCCCATTAAATGACAGCGCGCCAAAGCGACCAAACGTGCCACACTTCTGCCCATTGTATTCTGAACCGAGTGCCTCCGCAGCATCTTCAATAAGCGGTACGTCATGCTCGGCGCATATGGCGGCTATCTCATCAAGCTTTGCTGGGTTGCCGTAAAGATGCACTATCACGACAGCTTTTGGCTTGCCGTAAAGTTCAAACGCCTTCTTCAGCGCAAGCGGATCCATGTTCCATGTTTCGCGCTCGGAATCGATAAACACAGGCTTTGCGCCAAGGTATGCTATGGGGTTAGCCGATGCTGAAAACGTAAGGCTTTGACAAAACACGGTATCACCTGCGCCGATGCCAAGCATTATCATTGCCAGATGTATTGCCGCCGTACCCGCCGACAGCGCAACTGTATGCTTTGCACCGATATATTGCGCCATATCGGCTTCAAAGCCGTTCACGTTTTCACCCAGCGGCGCTATCCAGTTCTTATTGAATGCATCGTGAATGTATTCAAGCTCAAATCCTTCGTCCGACATATGCGGGCTGGCAAGCAAAAGTCGTCTACCCATTTCTTTCTCCTTCCCTGAAATGGCTTTCGTCTATCTCATTAGCATTTACGTTATTCACCCTCACCCCCGCCTTCACGACCGCGCCTTTGCGAATTATCGTTCCGGCTTCAACGTGGCTGTAATCGCCAATCACCGCGCCATGCTCAACTATCGATGCGCTGGCGAGTATAACGCCCTTGCCTATCTTCACTGCGGGGCTGACTATGGTTTTCGCTTCAAAAATCGTTCCTGCGCCGGCCTCAACGGCTGGGCTGATTGTCGCCGTGGGGTGCTTCAGCACGGGCACGATAAAGCCTGCCGCCTGTAACTGCTCCGTCAACTTGCGGCGCAGCGCATTGTTGCCTATCGCCACGAACGCCATCGGATATTCATTAAGATGCTTTTTGCAGTTGCCAAGCGTGTCCAGCACGCCCGGAAGATCCGTGTTATCATCAAGGAACGCTATCTTCTCAAACACGCCTATTGCTTCAGCGGTTTCGCGTACCACCTGCCCCTGTCCGCCTGCGCCGAGTATCAGCAGGTTCATATGCTTCGGCGCATTCTGCGGCTGTTCCATGCTCTCTGTTTTTGAGCACACAACGGATGCTAAATCAGCGCGGCAGTACTGTGCAAATCGCTTTACTATCACGTCCGGACGCTTGTTCTGCCCGAGATATGTACAAAGGCTGTACATATCCACGCCCGCTTCAAGCTTTTGCCTTATGAATGCATAGCGAAGCTCCATAGATGAAAGCTTGTCCGCAATATGATACCTTTCGTTCATAGTGCTGAGCAGCACTTGCATAAGCCTGAACGGCGGCAATGTTTCTTCACCGCTCATGATGAAACTGTCATCGCTATGATACAGGCCGATGTTATCCGCAATGAATTGCTTAACGCTCTGCGGCATGGGCAAATCGCGCGGCGCGTCCGATGGGATAAGCTCCACCGGGTCAGACGCCGTTCCGCCTTCCCCGCGCCCTGCAACGTTGCGTATATGCAACACTCCCGCATCAATGTCTATATCCTGACGGCGCAGCGCGGTAACCTCGCCAAGCAGCAGGCCCACATTCAGGCAGAGATACGCCGCTACCTTGCGCGGCTCAACGTTCTCCGTCAGATGCCTGTTGATTATACTGCATTGTTTGTCCGTCAGCATTAAAAGCCCCTATAAGCGATGCAAAAGCCCACGACATTCATTCCGCAGGTCAATGGAAGTTCTGTTTGTTCTGTGTGTTCAATTCGTGAAGGCTTGTTTAGATATGCCTTCGGCAACCGTAGTCATGAACTACAGCTGCTCGCTTTCTATTTTCCGGCGGCTTACTGCCCGCGTGCAATGGCGCGTCGAGCCAAGCGGTCGGTCTATGCGCCGAATGCTCTCATATGGCAAAGTATGTTTATTTGTGCATTTTGCACAATAGTCCATTCGGCGTTAAAGGCATATATCATGCCTTTTGCTGTCTTATTTTATCATACTTTATAAAATGTCTCAACCTTTTAATCAAAGAAAATAAACATACTTATTCTTATCATAGTCTGATATTCTTAATTATGGCTAAATTAATCCTATTCGAACATTTGTACTTTGTTATTTTTATAACTACCGTCTTTTTAGCAATCAAAAATCGCCAATTTTTCGGCACTTTTTGCCTTGTTCCATCCGGTATCCACCAGTGATACCATAGATTGGAAAGAAGAACGCAGCGCAAAGACGATACTCGATACCGTGATACCCAAACTGCATCCGGGCTGCATAATACTTTGCCACAACAATGGCTACAAGATAAAGGAGTACCTGCCTACGCTCCTTAAAACCGCACAGGAGCAAGGCTATGAGTTTGTGACGGTGAGCGAACTGCTCCTTACCGGAGACACCATGATAGATGTAAACGGCGTGCAGAAGTTGAAGTAGCAAACAAGCGCAGAAGGGATCAAATACTCATATTTGACCCTTCGCGCCTTTTAATGGGTCGCTTTCGTTTCACTTTAGTTGCATGCTCACTCAAAGCACCTAAACGTTATCTTTGCCTTGGTAATCACCTCTCCGATAGTTTTATCTTCTATCGGATATGAGCATACTTCTTCCGCCGATGCATATTCTTTGCTCGATTCATCATTGTGTTGCTCACATGCAGTCCATTTATTTTCGCCTATCATTCCGGCAAAGTAGAGTTTTCCATTGTATTCAAGCTCTACCTCCCCGCCTCTGCTGATATTGTCTACAAACTCATCTATGGTATCAAACGACTTTTCGTATGTCATCTATCCCCCCGACAAAACACAGCGCCGCATCAGCCATTTGATCGATTCGGCGCTGCAATCATTATTTCACAACTTCATCCGCCCACTTTTTCAGTTCATCTGCGCAGGCATTGCGGCGGAAAACCATACCTTCAACAAGCTTTGCACCCTTGCAGCTGTTCGCAAGGTACGCATTGGTTTCGCCCATGCCGCTGCCGCCTGATGTGGCAAACGGAATTATTGTCTTGCCCGCAAGGTCGTAACCTTCAAGGAAGGTATTCACTATAGTGGGTGCGATGTACCACCATATGGGGAATCCCACGAATGCTTCATCGTATTCACTCATGTTGCCAAGCTTTTTTGCCACAGCGGGACGGGACGACTTATCGTTCATTTCAACCGAACTTCTGGACTTTTTGTTCGTCCAGTCAAGATCTGCCTTGGCATATCTGATCACGGGCTCTATTTCAAAAAGATCCGCACCTATCGCCGCCGCCAAATTCTTGGCAAGGGATGCGGTAACTCCGCTGGCTGAAAAATATGCAACTAACTTTTTGCTCATATTACGCCTCCATCATTTTGTATTTACGATGAATATAGCCCAAGCAGACAATTTAGTCAAGCCGTGTTTTGCGAAGAATCGACGTTATTATTGCGCAAAAAGCCGCCAATTTCTCGGCGGCTTCCGCGCGTTGCACAAGGAGAGGGTTATTCTACGCTTTTTGCTATTGTCAGGAATTCTTCGTCTATGGGTCCGCTGTATTCGCTTATCTCATAGGTTTCAACGTTGCGGATCTTTGCGGCCGATTCAACACCGTAAAGCTCGGTAAGCTTGCCGCGCAGGCGGTCAGCCTCGGCCTGACTGCCTGCATGGTAACGTTCGCTCAGCATTGCCACCTGCTTTTCGCGCGGCCATTCTATGCGCTCGGTATGGTGCGGCCAATACATCCAGTCAAAATACTGGCATTCGTGGCAGCTTGCGAGCTTCACCTTCAAATCCATTCTTTCATCCGCCAGCGGCACAATAATGTCCGGCTGATGCGGATAGGGCTTCATGAAATCATCGCCCCAGAAAAGTATGGCCGGAGTATCCTCAAGATACGGCGTATCCGGGCAAATTTTGGGCACCGTAAGCAGGAAAGACGCATCCTGAACCAACAGGGAGACGTTCCTGTGGTCTGCATGGTAGTCATTGGTGCGGTTGGTCAGTATAACGTCCGGCGCAAACGTGCGAATATAGCGGATAAGGTGCTCGCGCGCTTCAAGGGTAACCTGAAGCTGCCCGTCCGGGTAATCCAGCACGTCGTAACGGCCGCCAAGTAGCCTTCCGCTCGCGGCAGCCTCGCTGCGGCGCTGAAGTTTGAGTTCTTCCCTTGTTACTTCGGCGTGATATGTGCCCGCACTTCCATCCGTAACGGAAAGCAAACGCACCTGCCAGCCCTTGTCGCGCAGTTTGGAAAGCAGGCCGCCGCAATAGGTATCCGCATCGTCCGGATGGGCGCCTATGCTCAATATGCGCTTCTCTTTTTTCATATGATTACTCCTTTTTATTTGTCAATGCAAAATCGCAAATTATCGTAACGTCCGTATGCAGCTGCAAAAAGCTTGCGGGAACATGCGGGTCTACTTCGCCAAACACGGTTTTTTCTATCGCGTCCCGCTTTGCCGGACCCGATGCCAGCAGCACTATCTTCTTCGCCTTCATTATTCCGGCCATGCCAAGCGTTATCGCTTTATACGGTACGGCGTCAAGCGATGTGAAATTTCGGCTGTTTGCTTGGCGTGTACTGTCGCTTAGCTTAACTATGTGCGTTGGCGCGCTGAGCGAAGTGCCGGGTTCATTGAAGCCAATGTGCCCGTTCAGGCCAATGCCAAGCACCTGTATATCAGCGGGACCAATCCGGTCATACAGCGCATCATAGCGCGCACATTCTTCGTCAAGATCTCCTGCCAAGCCGTTCGGCACATGCGTATTCGTCTTGTCTATATCCACATGGTCAAACAGATGCTCATTCATAAAATATCTGTAGCTTTCCGTGTTCGACCAGCTTATGCCAACGTATTCGTCAAGGTTTATGCTCTTTACTTTGGCAAAGGATACCTCATTGGACTTATATGCTTCAATAAGCTTATCATATGTGCCTATGGGCGTGCTGCCCGTTGCCAGGCCCAGCACGCAGTCCGGCTTTGCCTTTATTTCGCTTATCAGCATATCGGTAGCCACGCGGCTAAGTTCATCGTAATTCTTTGTCTCAATCAGTTTCATATGTTAAAATCCCGTATCGTTGCTCAAAAGGCGCTTTATCGTTTCTTCTACTGCCAGGCAGCTCATGCCGTACAGGCTTGCATTCGTGCCCATTTTGGATAAGCATACCTGCAAATTAGGCTGCACGGAACGCGTAAGCCGCCTTTCAACATAACGCAGCACATTTTGATAGCAGTCGGCAAGGTTGGTTATTATGTTGCCGCTAAGTATTATCCTATCCGAATTATATGCGCAGGAAATGTCACTCACGGCTATGGCTATATATTCACATATGTCGTTCATCAGCTTAATTATCCGCTCATCTCCGTTTGCGATGGCTTCATTTACGCCCGCAAGTGATGCGCATGCTGGATTTATTGACCGCGCATGCTCTATCACGGCGGATTCGCTTATCGTATGTTCAAAGCAGCCTTTGAATTCGCACCTATCCCCCGAAAGGCCTTCAAGCTGCGAATTAAAGTGGCCGATTTCGCCAGCGGCGTTACGGCTGCCGCGCAGCAGCATACCGTCCACCATTGCCGCGCTGCCAACGCCTGCCCAGCCAAACTTAACATACGCCATATTTGCCGTGCTTTCGCCCGCACAGGAAAGCAGATATTGTTCGCCAAGCAATGCCGCCTTGCAGTCATTCTCAACTATTGCCGGCATGTCCAGCGCCCTTTCAAGTATGCCTACGCCGTCTATGTCCGCCCACTGCATCTGGCTCGATGCTGCAATATAGCCATTCCTTAAAACGTGGCCCGATATGCTCATTCCGCAGCACGCTATCCTGTCCCGCGTTATGCCTGCATCACGACACATTTCGCCAAGCATTGCATTCAACTCATCCGCAACGGTTTCAAACGCCGTACCGCTGACGGTGACCAGTTCGCGATATACTGCCTGCTTGGTCGCCATATCAACAAGCGTTACCTTACTTACGTTCGGCATGGCATCAACGCACAGGCAATACGCCGCATCGGCGCATATTTCAAGCAGTGTGCTCGGCCTTCCCGCAATGCCCGCCTGCGCAACGGAATGCTCAGATATAAGCCCTATGCGCTTTAATACGTTAACTATGCGCGTCATGCTGGTCGGGCTCAGACCCGTGCGCTTTGCAAGCGATGCACGCGAAATAGGTCCTTCCTGCTTGACCAGATCGAACACCAGCTTTAGATTATGAAATTTCAGGTCGGCTTGCGACTTTGGCGACGTCTGATACATTTATTATTCCTCCGTTATATTACCGCTTTGCAAGCTTTTCCCTGTAAGCGTTCAGTTCCCTTTCGCTGCCGCGGACAAAATGCCCCGGGGCAATCTCCGTCCATATAGGCCGTTCGTTTGCCGAATAGTTATGGCACGACGGATCGTATACAAGCACCTTTTTCTTCTGCTCAACATGCGGATTTGGTACCGGCACAGCGGAAAGCAAAACGCGCGTATACGGATGCAGCGGATGCTTGAACAGTTCTTCCGTCTCCGCAAGTTCAACTATAACGCCCTTGTGTATAACGGCTATTCTGTTGCATATGAAGCGCATAACGCTAAGGTCGTGCGCTATGAACAGATACGTCAGCCCGCGTTCCTGCTGCAGCTTGCTCATAAGGTTCAGCACCTGTGCGCGTATGGATACATCCAGCGCGCTTATAGGCTCATCCGCTATTATAAACTCCGGGTCCATAACAAGGCAGCGCGCTATGCCTATGCGCTGGCGCTGTCCTCCGGAAAACTCATGTGGGAAGCGGCTGGCGAACTCAGGCAGCAGGCCAACATCCAGCAGAGCCGTCGCCACGCGTTCCTCTATCTCCTCGTGGCTCAGGTCATGCCTTATGTTGGTAAGCCCTTCGCTCACAATATAGTCAACCTTTGCGCGTTCGTTAAGGCTGGCCATAGGATCCTGGAATATCATTTGGATATTCTTTATCACCTCTCGGTCAGTCTCGTGATCTATCTGGCCTGATATACGCTTGCCATCGTATATCACTTCGCCCGCGGAAAGCTTGTTTATGCGTATTATGGCGCGGCCTATCGTGGTTTTGCCGGAGCCTGATTCACCAACCAGGCCAAACGTTTCGCCGCGATATACATCAAAGCTTACGTCGTTTACGGCCTTGAACGCATTCTTGCCCTTGCCGAAGGTGACATCCATATTCCTCACGCTGAGAAGCGGCGTTTTTATCACCACGTTTTCGTTACTCATCCATATCACCGCTTTCTATATTTTCAAGCTCCTTCAGCCGCTTCAGGCATTCGGGAGGGTCGATCTTGGGTGCGCGCGGATCAAGCAGCCAGGTGCGTGCCTTATGCGTGGGTGAAACCTCAAAATACGGCGGACGCACCATGTAGTCTATCTTCAGCGCCTGCGGATTACGCGGGGCGAATGCATCGCCGCGTATCACGCCGAAAAGTTTGGGCGGCGTACCCTTGATGGAGTAAAGCTCATGACCCTTTTCGCCAAGCTGCGGAAGGCTTGACATAAGCGCCCATGTATACGGATGCTTGGGATCGAAGAACACTTCTTCGCTCGTACCCACTTCAACTATGTCGCCGGCATACATAACGGCTATCCTGTCCGCCACGTTGGCTACCACGCCAAGGTCATGCGTGATGTATATCGTGGTCATGCCGTATTTGCGGCACAGATCCTTTATAAGCGAAAGTATCTGCGCCTGTATCGTAACGTCAAGCGCGGTCGTGGGTTCATCGCATATCAGTATTTCCGGCGAACATGCAACAGCTATTGCTATTACCACCCTTTGCCTCATGCCGCCCGAAAACTCATGCGGATACTGCTTGTAGCGTCTTTCAGGCTCCGATATGCCAACGTCCTTCAGTATGTTCAGCGTTTCCGCCTTGGCCTGAGCGTGGTTCATGCCGCGATTCAATATAAGTGCTTCGCTTATCTGCCAACCTATCGTTTTCAGCGGGTTAAGGCTGGTCATGGGGTCCTGCATT